>Ga0307515_10004392_pt1 | contig 29209 bp, 6 predicted proteins | sample 17_EM_MG_FD_194513 | JGI IMG/M metagenome (GOLD analysis project Ga0307515, IMG submission 194513) | Populus trichocarpa ectomycorrhiza microbial communities from riparian zone in the Pacific Northwest, United States - 17_EM | ecosystem: Host-associated > Plants > Roots > Unclassified | place... | reverse complement strand
GGAGCTTCGTGGAGAGCCTCCGTACGCAGAGCTTTGCGGAGCTTCGTGCAGAGCTTCGTGCAGAGCTTCGTGCAGAGCCTCCGTACGCAGAGCTTCGTGTGGAGCTTCGTGCAAAGCTTCGTGCAACGCTTCGTGCAGAGCTTCGTGCAGAGCTTCGTGCAGAGCCTCCGTACGCAGAGCTTCGTGCGGAGCTTCGTGCGGAGCTTCGTGCAAAGCTTCGTGCAGAGCTTCATGCAGAGCTTCGAGCAGAGCTTCGAGCAGAGCTTTGATAGAGCTTCAAGCAGAGCTTCAAGCAGAGCTTCGAGCAGAGCTTCGATAGAGCTTCGAGCAGAGCCTTGTGTAGAGCCTTAAGTAGAGCTTTGTGCAGAGCGTCGTGCAGAGCTTTGTATAGAGCTTCTCTATATAAAGCTTATATTTAGGCTTGTTTTTGAAGGCCTTATAAATAACTTTGTATAGAGCTTTGTACAGGCATTTGTGCAGACGTTTGTGCAGACGTTCGTGCAGACGTTTGTGCAGACATTTGTACACGATGGTGGAGACGATTGTATGGGCGATTGTAGAGCCGTTCGTAGAGACGTTCGTGGAGACGTTTGTAGAGACTTTTGTAGAGACTTTGTATAGACGTTCGTAGAGGCTTTCGTAGAGACGTTCGTAGAGACGTTCGTAGAGACGTTTGTAGAGACTTTCGTAGAGACGTTCGTAGAGACTTTCGTGGAGACTTTCGTGGAGACGTTCGTAGAGACGACGCGTCGGTTCAAAGTAGCCCACGCACTATCACGTGACCTGTCACGTGCACGTCGCCGAGCTCAAAGAGACTGCCTAAGTACCCCCCTACTAACATATTCCTATTATAAAAAAGTAATCGATTATAGAGGAGACTAGTCTAACTTAATTCGTTAGCTTATTATGTTAAATAGGTATTGTTAGGGAGTCAAATATACAGGTAAAAGTATCTTACATACAAAATTGCGAAAATTGAAGTTAAGCCTCACCAAAACTCACACCAAAGGCCCTCAGACGGCAGGGCGAACTTAAGGTCAGTAAATAGCTGATTGGTTAAAAAAAGTGGCGTTTTTTAGGATGGAGACTAGTGATACTTTAGTATTAGTGAGTGCGCCTTCAGTTTGCCCTTGCCGTCTGAGTCGCTTACTGAGATAAGATGGTAGAGCGTTTTTAGCTACAGATGCCAGCCTCAACCCATGCTTTCTTGGAGAAAAGTCATCGCTTAAATCCCTAAATAAGTGCTGATGAAAGACCTAGAAATAATTAGGCTTTGACTACTGCGCAATGCAAAGTCTAAGCTAGTGGGAATGCGGGCTAGGATAGATTCAACGATGCTTACGTGTGGTATGTGACAGTAATGATCGCGATCTTTGATAGAAAATTGTCACCACAGACAGGGAGGCTGGCCGAGCCGCTCTGACCACACCCTTGTAATAATTTGCCACTCTAGCAGGTATTTATAAGGATGTATTAACTAGCCGTTCTTTTAAAGAGTTAAGATCGAGGATGAGACGCCAAGCCAAGCCTTATAAGGCGCTCCCACCAGTAGATTATTTTCTCCTATAAACACGATACGCCGCAGAAATCCCGGCTTGGCACCGATCCTCGGATGAGAGCCTCCATCCTACCATTATCCTTCCATCTTCAACTTCCTTTTAATCCCCACTCCACGCTCGAGTCTTTCCTAAACTGGTTGGCTCGCGATCTTTATCGTCGTGCGTCGCGCGTCGTCGCCATAACCAATGCGCTGTGGCTAGGCGATAATCTGTACACGCTAACGCAATAATATTCTCGAACAACAAACAGTTAAGTCCTCAGACATTACTCCACTTCCCACTCTCGCTCTACATACCTAGCGCCTCACCTAGCTGCGACTCTAGCAGTATCTGGTGCCCGCATACTCCTCCCCCGACGTACGACCCCGCCGTCATCCGCAAATGGCTTGCTGACTGGCTAGCCTCGCCCCGCCCGGCTTGTCCGTCCTAAAAATGCTCCCGCAGTCCATTCCTACTAGCACTATAACCTAAATGACGTCGACCGCTCCAGTCTGCGCATACGAATATAAATAGTTGCTTGCCACGGCGGAAGAACAGCAAGGAACAATTGCCCTAGACTGTAGAAGAAGGCCGCCTAGTTTAGAGGGACTGCCTACTGATTCTTAAGGCCTCTTATCTGTACCTAGACTGACGAGATAACCTAGCGAAGAGCGTAAGTGGGGGTATGGCTTTGGCTGGTTTAGCTTCTATGGGTCCTATTCTGGTTCCCGCTATAGAGCCCGTTTCCGGTGCCTAGTTACGGGTCTCGCTAATGGCTCTCTCTAATAATATAATATTTGCATTTTAAGCTAGTGACGGCGTAGCGCTTAACTAATAGATGGAGCGCCTAAGATTTAAAGGTAAGGGATTTCTGAATGTCCTTCTTAAGCAGCATAATCACCACTATATCGTGCCCGTTCTCTGCAGCTAACGACAGCGGTGTCTGACTATATTTAGAGTCCTTAAACTCTAGGTTAGCACCTTTCTTAAGTAGCAGCCTTACTACCGCCTTGTGCCCTTCCCGTACAGCCTATGACAGCGGTATGCGACCGAATCTAGAGTCTTTAGACTCTAGGTCGGCGCCTTTCTTAATTAGCAGCTCCACCGCCGCCTTGTACTTGTTCCCTATAGCTAATAATAGCGGTATCTAACCATATATAGAGTCTTTAGCCTCTAGGTCCACGCTCTTCGTAAGTAGTAGTTTTGCTACCGCCTCGTGCCCGTTATCTGTAGCCTATAATAGTGGTATGCGACCGTATCTAGAGTCTTTAGACTCTAGGTTAGCGCCTTTCTTAATTAGCAGCTCTATTACCGCCTCGTGCCCGTTTCCTATAGTTAATAATAGCGGTATCTAACTATATATAGAGTCTCTAGCCTTTAAGTCAACGCTCTTCTTAAGTAGTAGTTTCGCCGCCGCCTCGTGCCCGTTTTCTACAGCTAATAATAAAGGCGTGCGACTATATCTAGAGTCTTTAGACTCTAGGTCCGCGCCTTTCTTAAGTAGCAGCCTTACTAGCGCCTTATGGCCTTTTTATATAACCTATAATAGCGGTATATAACCAATTGTAGAGTTCCTGGCCTCTAAGTTAGCGCCTTTCTTAAGTAACAGCCTTACTACCGCCTTGTGCCCTTTCCGTATAGCCTATAATAGTAGTGTCCAGCCAAATCTAGTGTCTTTAGACTCTATATTAGAGCCTTTCTTAAGTAGTAGCTTTACTGCCGCCTTATGCCCGTTCCTTATAGCTAACAACAGTAGTGTTTAACTATATTTAGAGTCCTTAGACTCTAGGTTAGCACCTTTCTTAAGTAGCAGCCTTACTACCGCCTTATGCCCATTCCCTATAGTTAATAATAGTGGTATCTAACTATATATAGAGTTCTTAGACTCTAGGTTAGTGCCTTTCTTAAGTAGCAGCTTTACTACCATCTTATGCCCGTTCTTTGCAGCCTATAATAGTAGTGTCTAACTATATTTAGAGTGTTTAGACTCTAGGTCGGCGCCTTTCTTAAGTAGCAGCTTTACTGCCGCCTTATACCCTTGTTCTGCAGCTAATAATAGCGGTATCTAGCCAAATCTAATATATTTAGACTCTGGATTAGCGCCTTTCTTAAGTAGCAGCCTTACCACCATATTATGCCCGTTTTTTACAGCTAATAATAGCGGTATCTAACCATATTTAGAGCCCTTAAACTCCAGGTTAGCACCTTTTTTAAGTAGCAGCTTTACCACCACCTTATACCCGTTCTCTACTGCTAATAATAATAATATTTAACTATATTTAGAGTCTCTAGACTCTAGGTCAGCGCCTTTCTTAATTAGTAGCCTTACTACTACCTTATACCCGTTCTCTACAGCCTTTAGTAGCGGTAATTAATTTTTTTATATTAGACGCTCTTATTAGATATATATACTTTACTTATAATATCTTAACTTACCGAAATCTTTTAGATTTAGTAGCTTAAGTTTATTACTCCTTACCCTTATAAAATACTCCTTTATCTCTAATATAGCTCTTATATAGATTGTAACCTTTTTCCCCTTTTCCCCCTCTATAGTATAGGGAATAAAGGCAAGCGTAACGCCTTAGAAAGATATTTTATCTATATCTATAAACCAGAGGTTTAAATAAATTCCTTTATTATTTATAGTTATAGCTCCGCCTAAGGTACTAGAAGAATTTAGGGAGATAATCTTATTAGAATTAGAGAATGTAGCTAGTAAGGTTACTAGAAGGCCTTTATAACCATTAATTAATTTTTAGGCAAAGAGGGTATAGTTACTTAAGACCTTTATAATTTCTTCCTAGAGCCTAATAAATGCCCTTTCTTCTTCTCCGTAGATTATGGGCATGTTAACGCTAAATATGCCTATTAAGCAATAGGCAAGATCTTTAACCCTTTTTATCTTCCTCTTCGAAGCCTATAATATTCTTTATGCTACGCTGGCGTATTTAAGGTTACCTCCTAGAAGGATATTAGTAGGTATGCCGGTAATCTTCAATATCGTCTATTATAGGCTTAACTTAGTACCTATTTCTTGCTATTCCTGGTTAAAAAATATAACTATTAAAGGAGTAATAAGTTTCTAGAGCGTCCAGCCTCTAGTAAACTATTTACTCTCTAAGAATTTGGAGCTAATTACCCTAGTTTGCCTATTAACGGTATTAGATAGCATATCCGCAAGATATATATAGCATACTCTAGATTCTTAGTACTAATGGTATATAGAGTTGATCGCTTTGGAGAGCTCCGCGCTGCTTATCTTGTTAATATAGCAAGTATTAATCCAAACATAGTCGAATCCGTAGGCCGTGGCTAGGGAGCAGATATTTCTAACCTTTTTATACCTAACCTTTCTTTCTACATCAACGCCTTTAATATCTTAGAAGGTAATTTTATTTTTTTCTTACGTATGTGAAATAATCGCGTATAAAGGGATCTCGCCTCCAAATTCTTTAAGCTTATACTTAGTTGTATTAAGCAGACGCATTGTTTAATCGCGTATAAAGTTCTATAATAGCGTTATAAAATTTGGGTTTGGCGGCAAGATATAGTATTAATAATAAAGGTAGAGATTTTATCCTTCTATAAGGGGCTTATGGTTAAAAATAGCCTAAATTACCCTAGTTTAATCTGTAAAGAGCTTCTAGATCTTATATAGAGGCTTATATAGCTTTAAAGTCGCTTATATTTTACCTAAAGTCTATAATAGCCTTTAATGCGATACTTTTTAGTATAAAAGAAGTGAAGTTGTAAAGGAAGGTTATCGCAAGTTGTTATAGGGTTTAGTGGTTATCTCTTAACCCGCTAAAATTCGTCCACGCGTTATTAATAAGAATTAGCTAAAGGATATATAAAAGATACGGGAGAAAGAATATAAAGAGTCTATTAAGGCTATAGAAATCCGCGTTAAAATGTAATGTAAAAGGCGCGACAATAAGTATTAAAGGGAGGAAGAGGTAATTGCAATTGCTAAAAGAAAGTAGGTGAGGGCAGTAAATAAGTTGTTAGGAATTGCGACACTAAGATATAGAAAGCCTAAATAGTTACTTATAATATATTGTATTTGGTGCGGTTAAGCCTATAGTACGGTTAAGCCTATGGTGTGGTTAGGCTAGCGACCCCCCTATAGGGGGGGAGAAAGCGCCGGGTACAGCTAAATCGCAGGGTTTAGCTATGGCGGACGTATCTAGTTTTAATCCTCTCTTAACCATCCTTCCCGTTATTCCAATCAACACTTTAACTCTTATACCCTCTGCATCTACCACTAATGCTCGTTTCTCCCTAACACCTAAAAATTTTCCTAAAGAGAGCGTTAGGATACTTACTAGTGCGATATTCGCCGTTGTACTTATCTCTCTTAGTGCCATTCTAGCCTGTTATAGCGGCCGCCAAAGAGAACGCCTAAAAAGTAATATTAAGGAGTAATAAGAACGAGAATAGGATTATCTATAAGTGTTATAAATATTATCTCCATAGCTACGAGCACAACTATAATCCTAACCGTAGGAAATAGACGCGCGTAATCGCGGAAAGAGTGTTATAGAGCTAGAGGGTAATAAGGCTTATTAGGCGGTTAAGTCGGCGGATATATAATAAGGGTTAAGCACTAGATTATATTATATAGCCCTCTTAGCTAAAATAGGTTAAAGTATTAAAAGATTATATAGATAGTGTTAAAGATGCTTATTTTCTAAAATGGCGTAGTCTAAAATACTAATAATGCTTAGAGCACTAGCTGCCAAACACCGCCCTATACTCCCTAATTTCCTATCCTAAAATATATTAAAAATTTAAGAGCACTTAGAAATGTTTTAAAAAAAGGAATACTTCCCGCGGTACCTGTCTTAGCGTAATTAATAAAGAGGTTTAACATTAAGCTTCCTTTATTCCTATTCCTAGATTATTAGCGACCGCTACTATAGCTATCTTACTCTTTCTTACCCTTTTCTTAAAAACGTTTTTAATAAAGGCCTCGCTAGCTTTATAGCTACTCCTTACTAAAGGCCTACTAGCGTAGTAGAGAAATCCTATATTAAGAGCGCGCTAATGCTAGAGCTTAAAAGCTATAGGGGTAATATATTCTTTAACTTTTATATAACGTTTTATAGAACGTATATATTGCCTAAATATTACTATATTAATGTTAACTTTACAGAGTTCTATAAATGTAATATAATTAGTATTAGCGTAATTTTACTAAAACCGCAAATAGGAACTGTAGAGAATTTATTAAAGAAAATATATAATATAGTACGATATACCTCTAAGTGCATTATAAATTTGCTTTTCTTTCTCTCCTAGGCCTAATATTATACTTGTCTTAGTAATTAGGCCCTCCTTAGCCTCCTTTATAGCCTTTAGCATAGCCAAACTTTGCCTAAATTTTGCTCTCTAATCTCGCATAAATGGTATTAAAGCCTCCACTGTCTTAATATTATGTGCGTATACATCTAACCTACTTATTATAACCATTTTCGCCATTTCTAGATCTCTAGTATAGTCTCCTATTAATGCTTTAACTAGCATTATTAGCGCCTTCTATTTAATTTTTTGGATTATTTTAGCAAAATGCCTGGTGCCACTATCTACTAAATTGTTACGGTTTATAGAGGTAAGTATAACGTAACTAAGGCCCCAGTAAGAGAGAGCTTCTATAGTATACTTAGGCTTATATAGGTTAAGTAGTAGAGGAGCTTTAGAGGTCTTAACTAAGTAGAAGCGGCAACCGCGCGTATAGGTATCACCTATTAGTATAATTATTGCGGTAGCAGTAGATCTAGAAGATCTGCCCTAGCAATCTAAGATATTTAGGCAGTAAGCTTCCTCGCATACTATATATAAGTTCCCTATTAGTGAAATATAGAAAAAGGCTTGGCATTGCTGTACGGACTAGTATATAGATTTAGCCCCCTTAAATTATTCTTTATTTTCTTAAAATTCTCCCCTACCAATACTGGTGTTTTTAGCTACTCCAGTAACCTTATAATCTACTTCTTTTTACCCTTAAGTCTAACCATTACCGTCTTAAGCTCTAAAGCATCTTCCGGCATTAATAGTTTCTCTCTTTTACTAATAAAGTCGCCAAATAATAGTCCTATATTTAATTTATCCTAAAATATTATAGTTGGGCGTTAGGGCTTTATAGTTACGTATATTAATAACGGGTTAATAGTAGTAGCAAAGGTCCGAGAAGGAATAGTGGGTAAGGTATAAGAGGAGAGTAAAAGCAAAGAGAAGGCATAGAGCCTACGGCAGCGGCATATTAAAGTAGACATTATAGGTGCAAGAGTAGTAGAGAGGAGGTGTTAAGTAACTGGACTTTTGTTCTCTAAACCTTATTATTAACTATAAACCATAGGTTTCTAAGGCTTAGTATTCCTAATATAACCTATAGCGCAGCAAATATAGAGAGCTTAATTTAAAGGATGGCTTAACAGGACGAATTAAATTAATTTGGCAGACTCTATTCCCCTTAGCTCGTTACTTAAAAAATATATATATACTTATATAGTAGAGGCTTTTAATTTATTCTAGGAAATATAAAAATAAAGTACTACCTTAAAACAGCCTATCTGATAATACTATACACTATCTTTAAACATTTTCTGCCGTCCGACTCCTTAAGCTCTTCCGTTTTAGAAGAACTTGCCGTTAAGTTTGGAACCAGCAGTGTCCTCCACGGCGTCCTCTCGCTCGTTCTTATTAACTTTACTATTTTGTCTAGTATAGAAGCTTGGCAGGACTAGAGCTAGGCGGTTAAAGGCGTTAAATTAATACCCCTTTATACAAGTGTCGGAATGTTAGTTATGTGACGTGGTCACGAGACCACGAAGCAAGGCTAGCTAACCTGACCTTAGAGCAACCCCTTACTTCTAGACAATTAATTAACTACCAACTTTAACACCGCATACGTATTATACAGTGATATTCGTGCCCGTTAATAAAGCGAGTATACCAACACTAATTAGTAGACGTATAGATTAGGAAATACGCAATAAGCTAGAGCTTAAGAACCGTACTGGTAACAGTATATGGATCGCCTGGCCTTGTCTATTTTAGTTGCAGGAGAAAGCTATATTACCCTTAAAGCTCGAGACTATGTATTAGCTTAACTGCTAACGCGTTAGATCGCCTAGAGAATTATATCTTTACTTGGAGAAGATTATAACCTCCCTTAAGCTTAAGAGAATTTATACTGGCCTTACAGCCAATATAATAGATCGCTAAGAGAATCGCAGTCTTACTAAGAATACTTTACAGGCCCGACGGCTATAAAGGACGTATATACCCAAATACCCTTACCTTAATACCCTTACCTTGACGACCTCAACCTTAACCTTAACCTCAACCTTAACCTTAACCTTAACCTTAAACTATAATATATATAAGGACTAGCACACTGCTTTACATAACAAGATGGATCCTAAATAGAAGGAGAGAATTACTAGATATGGTTACGGGATTAATATAACAACTGCCTTAGAGGAAGACCTAGAAGAATATATAGAAATAAAAATCTATAAGTATATATATAAGAACTTTACGGATTATACATTATGGTTGCTATTCTAAGAAGAATTTAAAGGCTTTACCATTAAGGACTTTAGAAAGATACGCTCTATTACTAAAGTAAAGCTCCGTACTTACCTACTCTAAAGAGAAGTATATGTCGCCACACACAGCAATAGATACCCACTTTACAAGGTTCTGTATAATATTCTTATAGAAGAGGAACCTCACGAATGGATAGATAAGGAAATCATAGGAGCTCTTAAGGAAGTCAGCCCTATAATTACAGTGGCACTATAAAAACAACTTAACTTAATATAAACAGCTTTAATATTAAATCAAGCTATACCCCTATTAGTTATAGCCTCTTCAGCTCCTACAACCCCCCCCTGTAGCCCACTACCTTCCTATACGGTGCCGACGCCTGTAAACTATTAACTACCTCTACTACCTCTAACGCCTGTAATCCAGCCTATAGCTATAGCTACAACACCTAAAACGCAAATACCTACCCCTATAACACCCTAACTAGCTATTACATCTATACCCTAGTAAGCTGCACTAACCGCCACCTAACAGCAAGCTGTACCTACCTCTACCCAAGATTAACTACTTACTCTCCTTACTTAACTCCTACAGACGCAGAATCAGCAATTATCGCCTGCGGTAACTGCCTCTACCCTCCCTTTAGCAACCGCTTCTATCCTACCTGGTCTTCCTCCTGCCTAGTATCTTCACCCTAATACTGCTAATACCGACCCTACTATATACCTGCCTACGTATAGTAAAGAGGCAGCTATTATTGCTAAGATCTATATAGACGACCAGAAGTACAATAGAGTGAGTAATAGCTTTAACTTTAAGTTAACTATCTTCTATAATATCTGTAAGAGAGCTAGTCTACCTCCTAAAGGCTATATAACTGTATTCCTAACTATACTAAAGGGACTTGCCTAGGATCACTACTATAATAGCAGTCTTTTAACTAGATTATTTACTGAGGTATGTAACCATATATGTCACTTCTTTAAAGAACCAGAGTATTATTGGAGAAACCTTACTAAATAGAACGCTACCAACTTCTAAGGAATTATTAACGAGAACCCTAATAAGCAAATCTATTAGAGTTTCCAACTACTCCTTAATAAGCTCTTAAAACATTGCTATAGATTACACCTAGAGTTTCGTATAGACCTCTTCCTTACGAATAAGCTAGTTACCGCTTGCTAAGGAGTACTAGCATGCCGTATCGCCATTTCTAACCCTTCTAAAGACCTCTCCTAGTTAATTAGTAAGTTATAATCTTCTATAGTTATATAGGAGAAGGAATACCCCTCCTAGGCCTTAATAAGACCTTCTTAAGGAGCCTACTTTACGGATTGTATATACCGCCGTGACATCCGTAACAACTATAACCAAACCTGCCCCTATAGACAAAACACCGTTAGATCCCTAAAGGCTAAGTGCTATGTCTGCTAAAAGGAGAGCTGCCGCTTATAGAAACATATAGAGGAGGAGCGGAACCGTTCTAGAAATAAGTATAAAAGATATTTTAATAATAACAAGGGCCGTAATGGTAACTTTAAAGAACGCTTTAGATAATATACTATTTACTATAAAGGAGATGACAATAATAAGTGTAATAAGACCTTTAAAGCTCTTATGCTAGACATAGACGCTAATAAAAACACTAATAATGATAATAGTAAGGAAGAACTAGAAGACCCTGACGGCTGCTACCTTATATTATTTAGGACTCTTACTATAGACAAAGCAACCTCTATAAGTGTAGAACTAGCTAATAAGGCTTACGCTTACTTACTCACTATAACCTTTACGGAACCTACTACGGAAACTAACCTGTTTAACTACAACATAATAACCGCCGCTTTACGCTATACTTCCACAGTATTTATAGGAATTATGATTAATACTAGTACGTTAAAGAAGTCTACGGCCGGTTATAGATAATTCTAGGCACTATAGAACGCGGACTAATCTATAAGACTTAATACCTTAACTAAAGGACAAGTTAACGTACAGTTCGGCATTAGAATTGCTACCTCTATTAGAACTATAGACATTATCACCCCTATAGGCAAGATATAGTTTTATATTATCTATACGAATACCCCCTTTCTGCTTTATTTAGCGGATATAGACAGACTTTAAATTTACTATAATAACCTTAGAAACGTTATCATTACTCGCACTAAAAAAGTGCCAGTAGTGTAATGGTTTGGCCACCCATTTCTCTTATAGAGCTTATTACTACAGTTATATTTATCTAAATCCTTTAACACGAACCCCTGCTACTTAATAAATGTAGAGCTACGGCGCCTACACTATTAATTTGGATATCCCTTAGTTAAGAAATTACAAAAACTACTTTACTATGCTGGCTATAAAACTAATAGAATGGCCATTAAGTAACTAACCAAGTTCTGCCACTACTGTTAAAAGTTTAGTAAATTACTAGGCAGATTCCGCTTCACCCTATAAGATAACGTTAATTTTAACTATAATATTATCGTTGACATTATATATATTAGCGGATTACCCCTCCTATATATCGTTAATAAAGGAACGCGATTCTAAGCCAGTAGATAGCTATAAGATATTAGCGCCAAATATATATAGGACGTTCTATAAATGTGCTAGATTAATATCTACCTAGGGCTACTAGACCTAATTACCCACGACGCTAGAAAGAACTTTGTTAGTAAGGAATTTAAATAATATGCTACTATTATAGGAATTAGTATAAAGGGAGTACCGGTTAAAGCATATAACTCCATTAAAATGGTAGAGCGCTACTATAGTCCATTACGGCAAGCCTACTAGATTATTATAACTGAAATCCCTAAAATTAATAAGGAGATAGGACTCTAAATGGCGCTTAAAGCAATTAACAATTTAGCTAGCCCTAAAGAACTAGTTCCTATACTTCTAGTCTTTAAAGCCTACCCTTAAATGGTTAAATCCAATGCACCATCCCCTACGGTTATATAACGCGCTACTGTAATTAAAAAGGCTATGGTAGAGATATAAAAGCTACAAGCTAAATAATAGATCGCTAACGCGTTAAATATGCGAAACGGACCTAATGCTAATGCAATTTATAATCTCCCACCAAATTCGCCTATTTTAGTCTGGAGAAAAGGAAACACTAGCTAAAGCGGCCATTAGGACGGGCCATTTACCTTACTTACCGTTAAGGGTAAAATATATACTGTTAAGCTATCTAGCGGACCTATAGCCTTTTAATCTATGGTTGTAAAACCCTACCTTTAAGCAACTAAATCGCAGGAGTAAATTGTTGGACTAGAATCGCCACCTAAACCTCTACTTAGGTTAGCCCTTCCTAAGACTGTCTTAGAGAGACCTACTAAAGCTTAATAATAACCCCCGAAATAAGGCAGAGGACGCCCTTACAAATACCCTTTACTTATAGCCATAACTAATATTACCATCTACCTATAGGATAATAGTTAATTTAGTACTTAATTCAGCGCCTTCTAATAGAAGGAGCTTACTAGTCTACTTAAGAAGGGAGTTTTTAAGATTGTAAGACTTACGGATATACTATAAGGCGTATAACTCTTTAACTCGCGATTTATTAATAAGATTAAGAATAAGGAAACTAATAAAGCCTTTAAGAAATCCTAACTAGTTATATAAGCTTATAACGACTTAGAAAAGGAACTAGTTCTTACCTAATCACTAACTATTTAATAAGTTAGCTAACGACTAATTCTCTACATCGCCGCTATAAAGCTTCTATAGGTACGACTTTACCTCCAAGATATTTCACAGGCCTACGTATAATTAACTATTACACTAAATTAAGAGTTCTACGTATAACCTCCGTATGAGCTAATTAAGTAACTTAGGATTAACGAGGCCTCTGTTTTAAAGGTTATAAAACCACTCTATAGAGTACCGGAAGCCAGTAACCACTAGTTTAAGATATATTACTTGCATTATATCTAACAGTTGCACATAAACCAGTTTATATACGACCCCTATCTCCTATAGAGTAACGAACCCTTTGGTATCGTAGGCCTATAAACCAACGATACTCTATTCCTAGCAGATAAGACCTTTATAAGCGTAGAGCAAAACGAGCTATATAAGGCCAAGTTTATGGCTAAAGAACGGGAATAACTTACCGTTAATACGCCCATTAAGTTTAACGGTGGAGTTATTTAGCTACTAACTAATAGGAGCATTATACTTACTTAGGAACGACAATGCACAAACCTTAGTACGATTAGTACTAAGCTTGCTATAAGTATAGGATTAAGAGGAGCTATAAGAACCTTAACTCTAAAGGACCAGTATATTACTTAACATACTAGAGGTATATATATCGCTTTAGTTTACTAGCTAAAAGCCTTATTTAATTTATTCTTTACCGCCTAAGTAATTAACCCTAATAAGGAAGACGCAAAATAGTTAAATAAGCGTCTAAACTGGTAAATTGAGAACGCTAATAGAGGCCTTAAGTTTGTTAAGTTAGATATTAAAACCCTACAGCTCCTAGTATTTACGGACGCGTCGTTTGCTAATAATAAGGACCTCTCTTTACAGATCGGCTATATTATCGTACTAGCCGATGCTATAAAGAAGGCCAACATCGTCTATTGGAGCTTAGTTAAGTGTAAAAGAGTTACTCAGAGCATACTAGCTTCTAAACTCTATAGTACGGCCTACGGCTTTAACATCGGCGTTGTGATTAAGTCTATAGTAGATAAGATCCTATAAATTAACCTCCTATTTGTGCTTTATACTAATTCTAAGTCCTTATATAACTATCTAGTACGACTTAGAACTACCTAAGAAAAGCGCCTAATAATTAACGTAATATGCCTTCGGCAAGCCTATAAATAGAGACAAATTACGGAGGTAAAATGGATTAACGGAGAGGCCAACCCTACTAACGCTATAACGAAGGGAAAACCCTACGCGGCTCTTTAACGGCTCATTAATATAAACCAAATTAATCTATAAGTTATAGGATGGGTTAAACGAATAAACTCGGATTTAACTTAGCGTTAGGTAACTAATTGTGACGGTACGGACCCTAAATTTAACCAGCTAATTAGGATTTTCTATCCCCGGGATAGAAAATCGCTATTAGCTTGCTTACTACTAGCGCCTTAGCGACCCTCGCGATATATTAACCTGCTACCCCTAACGATTCTTCTTATAATTATGGACCTGTAAAAGGAGCGTAGAAGCTATTGCGTATTAATTAGATCTCTAACTATTGCGTATACGCTACAAATAGTCTAGAAGTAAACTTAACTTTAGAGTATAGATTAGCCTTCTTTTTAGAGTTGCTCTAGTGTTGGAATGTTAGTTATATAACGTAGTTACGAGACCATAAAGCGAGGCTAGCTAACCTAACCTTGGAGCAACCCCTTACTTCTAGACAATTAATTAACTACTAACTTTAACACCGCATACGTATTATACAGTGATATTTGTGCCCGTTGATAAAGCGAGTATACCGACAATAAGCTATAATGTACTAAATAGTAATATAAAGGCAGAAAGCGCTAAAACCCCAGAGTAAACCTCTAACTGGCGTGGCAATAAACGCGCCTAAGAAATATTATTAGTATATTATTAATAGCGAGAGAGTAGTAATATTAAGATAAGTTAGAGAATATAATAGTAGATTTATTAAAGTTAAAATAAACTCACTAAAAGCGCTCTAATTATTGGCGTAGAGACTACCTTTTAGAAGAATTAAATTCCTAGCGGCTTTTGTATTATTATTGTAGTATACTAAACTAAAGAGGAATATAGTAAAGATACCACTAAGTCTACTAACTATTACATTAAAACCTTACTACTAGTAGCAACGATTTAATAGGCCAATAATAAGTATAGGGATAAGAGCGGCATTAACAAGATCGCTAATAAGGTAGATCTATAGGATATTAGGATTCTTTAGAGCTATTATAATAATGGGGAATATTATAAGGACAACGCAGGCTTAGATCCACTATAAGTTAAGTTTATTTTAGAAGAGATTATTACTACTAGTACTAACTATAGCACTCTAAAAGCTGTTAAAAGCAGCTATACTAAGTAAGACGACTATAATAAGAATAATGCTAATAACCTAAGCCGGAAGTTAACTAAGAAGGAGGAAGAATATAAGATAACCTTTATCTGATAAACCTAACGGCTAAGCGCTGGACCAAGCAGCGAGAAGTCTAGTACTACCAACTAAAGTAAGGATTATAGTGATAGCAACTATAGCTATAACGACTCCAATCTAAAGATCTTTATTAGAATGGGAGGCGAAGGTTCGGAGCCAGAAGCCCTATATAGATAATTAGTAAAATCTATACTAAAGGGTAAATAAGGTATTGCACCTACTAAAATAAAGAAATTATTAGTAAGAATTATAATAGGCAAGATATAAATAAGCTACCACCTTAGGAGGCTAGAATTGAGAAATCTAGATTAATTAATTAAGCTCTGGTTAATATACGTCTCTATACTAATAGTAATGGCCCTAAGAATAATAAGCCCTATAACTATAGCACCCTAAATATTATCCGTAATAAAAGAAACTCTAAAACCGCTAATTGCTATAATAAAAAATTAGCTGGGCTAAGTATTAATAGTAAGGGAGATTCCCTGTATATATATAGATAGTTATTATAATATATTCCACTATTATAGCAGGTAGTCCGTTTAACCCTATTATAACATTAATAATTTACTATAGGGTAGATAGTTTGGCAACTATATATAAAAATAGAGTAATTAGTTTAGTTAATATATTAGTAGGATATAACTAAAGTTTATAAACCTAAGTGTAATAAACGTATAAGTACTTAGAAATAAGGCCGTAACCACTCTATATCTTTATTAAGTCCATTTAGTAAGGATAAAACCCTTAAGGTATTTACGTTTTAAAATAGGGCCTAAGAGCCTAAAAACTAAGAGAGGCAATAATAATAATAGTGCATAAACAACGAGGCCTTAAATTCCACAGATTATAGCAATTTTAGGGTAGGTAAATAATATACTAGAGCCTAAAGCTAATGCGTAATAAAACCTAGGTTAGCCCCTATAAAATATAATAGAAGGGGATTAATTTTATAGGAAAGAGCGGCAGTACGTTCCTTACGCAAGTATTATCTTAATTAAGTCTTTACGGTACTTCTTAGCTTCGTCTTTCCTAGCTATAGAATCTTCTTTATATTAGTAGGATAAGGCTTAGATCCTAGGTCTAGTAGACTCGGCGCCTATAATATAGCCGTATAGAGCTACTCTACTATACCCTTAGCAGTCCTATATCTCTAGATTAGGGTCTAGAAGATAGAGATAGCAAAGTAACTAGCAGAGCAGCGTTTATAAGAGATCTTATATACAAACCTATTATAGCAACTCTTTATAACTCTCGCTTAATTATAGCTGCAATTTGCGATATACATGCGATATTCCGGTTTTTATTCTTAATAATATTGCTATAATACCGCTACTGCCGCCGCTCTTTTCTGGGTGCTTAGGAGGTTATAATAATGTACTTACCTAATGCTATAAAATTTAGGGCGAGTGGGACGCCTATTAACCGTTAGTTTGTAATCCTAAGGTACTAGGATAGAATGGGAGCGGTTTCTAAGGCAAAAATTAACGCCTAGTAGTGTTGCTATCTTAACTAGTAAACTGTGGTTACAGTTTAACCCTTCTATATTTAGTTACTTAATAGGTATTTATTTTTTAATTAATTCTAAAGTCGCCAGGCTATAAAAACACCGGTAGCCCTATAGTTGAGTATTATTAGCGCATTAATGCCTATTTATAAAGATTGGCTTAATCGGAACTAACAGGAATGCGCTATAGGTTAGGTATATAATGGCGTTTAACGCCTATGTTAATGGCATACCTATTAAAGACGAATTAAACAGTTATTAATTGTAATCCGAAGTCTCTAATAATAATACGCTTAAATTTTAAAGTCTATCTACTATATATAGAGCCAGAATGGAAGTCGCGGAGGTATACGGGAAACTCGTATTCTAATCTTCCCCCGCCCTTAGCTCCCTATATTCCCCTCTAATAAGGTTTTATTACTAATAATAAGCTTTTTATAACCTAGATCGCTATATAAGCTATACCTTATTAGGCTCTATTAACAGCACCTCCTATATAGTTAGGGATTTTAAGTAATGACTGTATTATAACCTACGTCTAATGTTACTAAGAAGCGCCAATAAACAGCCTCTTAGAAACTTTACTACCGCTAATAATTTCTTATATACTCCTCGGGCCTTCCTATCCTAGTCTAGGAATAATTTAAAGAAGAGGCTATAAAAGTGTAGAAAAAACCTTCTATCCTATACTCCCGTTAATAAAAGCTAGGAGAGCCCTTTAACTAACTATATAGCTTTAGGGCCGTTCCTTCTAGTTTATATAGGCAAGAGTTGCTGGGGTAAATTAGACGATCCCTAAACTTCATAGCTACATAAACTTCTTAAGAACTTTACTTTACTATTACTAGCTCCACATCCACTTCACTATTAAGATCTATTAGCTAGGCCGTTAAGACGCAAGACATAATCCTTTCTCCCCTAAGGATTAGGGCTTCTATTTAAGTTATAAACTACCACCAGTAACGCGAAGCAGCGGTGATTTAAAGTCTCGCTCTACCTAGCCTCCTTTTAGAGCCCTTAACAGTCTTTTAGCCTCGCCACCTTCTTCCTTATACGAGTTAATAGGTTTAAAGGAGCGGCAAGATTGATATGCAACTCCTTTTCTAGGCCTTTTGGGCCTAACATCTACGGCAGTAGCAAGAAGAGGCTTATTATTATTATCTTCTCCTCTCTAGTAGGGATATATATAAGCAATATAATCGCCCAAAATTGGTAATTATAAGGAAAGCATATCCATTTCTTTTATAAAGCTTTATATAGAGCAGATAAAGGCCTAAAAGCACCTAAAGCTATCACCTTAGTTAGCAAGCACTGTTTATTATATAGCTTACTTTCCACCATTTATAAGCAAAGTTTTGGCTACCATATCTTTAAATAAGGGGTATAGGTATACAATTTTTAAATACTTAAAGCTAAGCAAAGCTCTACCAAAAACTCTAAAATAAATCGCTAAGTAATGTACAAATCCCTTCTTAACAATAGCCTTTTTCCGGACTAATAAAGTGGCTAAGCTATTAAATTCTAGTTTTAATGCCTAAATGTCCTACTACCGAACTTATGCAGATAAAATGCGTCTTAAAAAGGAGTTAATGGCCCGCTAACCCATCGTATTAATCTTAAGCCGCGTCCTGCTAGAGCTCTTTAGTCTTGCCACCGGCTTTTATCCGATTAAGGAGGGCTTCCATTTCTTTAACCCGCTGTGTATTACTCTTCTCCTAATTAAGCCCAAAAGTCCCGAGGAAGTAGAGACTTCTCATGGCAAAGAGAAATACCGTGGCACCAAGATTCCCCCATGCCATCGCGTTCCAGCCTGCCACATCCGTAAAATCTTTCATCCCCATGGCCCACGCCGTGACGCCTACGTGTCCAATGTCCGCGATCCACAATGCGGCGAGGTAGGCGCGTACGGTCTTGATTTCAGTTGTGGAGTTAAGAATGAAGAGACCAAGGAGCGCGAGGAGCAGGTAGCAGTTCCCAAGTTGAAGAGCGAGGATATGTTCGCTTAGATAGAGGTCGTGCGGTGCTTCATGTGCCGTTTGAGATGATACGAAAAAGGACGAGGCCAGGAGAGGGCCAAGGAACCCGGAAACCCTTCGCGCGTGAGCTAGAATGAGACAAATCAAGCTGTGATAGGAGCTTACAGCGAAATTGGCTCGAGTATGGTAAAAACTACCAGAGGAACAGTAGGAAGTTGTGATGCCATGGCTACTGACTGGACCTGCATATTTCATCAGATGTATTCCCAACGTTGAGTGTTCTTCAGGAAGCTCTAGGAAATGCTTACAGATTGATAATAAGCCTTTATGCTCTTGTTTAGCCTGTGCAGAGTTTCGTCAGGTGGGGCACTCTCACGCTTTGAGTCTTTCTCGAGCGTTTTCAGATCTTCCCGGAATCCGGTTTGAACGGCGCTGAATTCGTGGATTACACGACTAGCGCAAGGAGCCTGCAGAATCTGGAGACTAGGGGTGTTGAAGAAATTCTACCCTTTTTCCAGATCCGTCAAGCCACAGCAATTGCAATAACTGTGATGTGTGCTCTAGGAAGCCCAAGAAATTCGAATGAAGTCACAATTGGATTTTGAGCAGCGCTAGAATTGCCGTCCGGAGTGAAGAGACTTCAGAAATTTAAAATCTAAGAAAGTAACGAAAAGTTAGCCTTCTTCTGGACAATCTTCGCTTGGACCATTGTATGCAGCATCCTGAAGCTGTCTAATGGCGCATATAAGCTTAAATGGTGTAGTTTTTGGCCGGGGAATCGTGCTAGAAATGCGCTTCTGAAGGTTACATCTTGAAAATTCCTAAATCAGAAATGTTCTGCAGAGTTTACCTACTTTTAGAACTCGGATACTTCCACAACCATTTAATGCAGTTCAAGGGACTTTCGATAAACTTTATACAGCACTGTTGAGGCTTTAATGACTGTTTAAATAGTTCTTGAAGGAATCATTAGCTTTCTGGAAGTATATGAAACCAACACGCGTTTTCAGGATTACATGTCAGTATCCTAATGGATATTCTCTTCAGGGGACCTCTATCAAACCTCCTATGGTGCGTTCAAGATTTCAACTGGGAATTAGATGATAGCAGGCCTGCGCGTGTAAAGGATGGTTAGTATTGTCTCCCAGAGTTTAGGGGTGTTGGCTTATCTCGGGTGCTCGGGCCCTCGTTGAGGAATCTTATCTCAGTAAGCGACTCAGACGGCAAGGGCCCTCTGCGGCGAAGAAAAAAGCGGCCGAAATTGGACCGTGCGTTAACACAGAAACCTGACTATTTATAAGTAAATAAACCAACTTTTATAGCTTCCTATGGCTCGCATTAAGTCCCGCAAGTCTCGCGCACGTTATTTTACGCCTCCACTTAATTTGTAGGAGGGCAGAGGGTAAATAACAAAGTATTAGATAGGTATCAAATTTGGTGTTGTACACGTGCCAATTTCGGCCGCTTTTTTCTTCGCCGTAGAGGGCGCCCGCGCTGCGCCGCCGTACACATGTCTCTGCGTTTGCTCTGGCAGTCTATTGGCACGATCCTAATGGAACGCCGATAGCTGTCTGCCAGGTTCCCGGGCTCCACCGCGTGGAGGTACAGAGGCCGATTTTCATGGAACCTATATACAAAATATATAAAGTACTAAAGGTAAAAAATAAGAAGTACCTAGTTAGGATATAGTAGGCACCGGATAAAAGAAAATATAGAAATGCTAAGTATATATAGCTAGCATCTAGTAGAAGTCTAGGAGTTCGATAACTTAATACTTTAACTAAAAGGATTCCTTATAGAAGAATGCTTAAATAGATAATAGTAGTATGAATACCTAGAGAATATATATTTATAGTATATTAAAGAGGAAGAAGAATTAATTAAGTATTAGTTAAAAGTAGACTAAGTATAAATAGAATTAAGCTATTAGCTAGGAAAAGGGGAAGCCTATAGAACTAGAGGGAGCTAATAATAGACCCTTAGACCCTTAAAGGACTTAAAAATAACACCTAAATCTATAAGTTAACTAATAGGATTAGTAGTTTAAAGTACTAATAGATAGTAAAGTAATAAGGAACTATATATTACTAGTAGTAATTAAGTAAATAAGGCTACTATATAGATAAAAGGAGCACCTATATCTATTAGCTATGATTTTAGAAGATTTTAATAGCCTATAAAAGAGGTATTATTAATCTTAAAATAGGACCTGTTTAGATAACTATTAAAGGGAAACCAATTAAAATATCTATCACATATTGGGGGGGCTAATTTGGCGTGGTTACGACCTAGGTTAATATAAGGTTAGGGTTACCCCTGCTAATAACGCGCCCGAACCCCATACGAGGTCGCGTAGCGACCGCCCCCAAGTACTTTCGCACGCGATTTTGGGCGAAAAGGTACATAATTTATATTAGATCGGTACTTCTAGACGGTCGCGTAATGTTACTCTAAATTTATAACACCTAAATGGGCTCTATTCCTATATTAAGGCGTCTTAGTTACTATAGTATAGTCTTATATTAAGACGTCTTAGTTACTATAATATAGTCCTATATTAAGGCGTCTTAGTTAATGTAACGTAACCTTATAGCAAGAACTACGATAGGCTCGTTATTAGGCTAGGTGTGTAGGTAATATAAATTAAAGTTAACAACGTAATAATAACTGGTGGAGTAGTTGCCTAATAGATTAACTCTAATTATATTCTAAGAATTACTATAAGGAAAGAACTATCTAGAGTAGGGACTATAGTCCTTTAAATACACAACTATACTCCTAGGAAACCCTCCTTATACGTAAGGTACGTATACTCTATCTACTCTATTACGGATTATATAGATTACACAGATTATATAGATTATATTACGTGACTTGGTTACCATTCCTTATTATATAGTTCTACCGGATCCATTCTAGACTATACTTATATTAACTAACTAGCTTCTTCTAACTCCTCTCTAAGTAGTTATAATATTATACTTAAAGCGTCCGTAACACTATTTCCCTCCTCTTTATTTTCGTCCTTAAAGATTCCAAATATCTCTAAGTCGTTTACTAGAGATACGATATCCATCTAATTAATTTGGTTAATATTGTTACTTATTATACCTAAAGTAACTTCTCTTTCTTCTATAGCCCGTTACGCTCATACTATCGCTATAGTACTATCGCTAGGTGAATTAATGCCGTCTCCATGTTCTCGTTATATGAAAGAGGGGTTAGTTTATATTACGCTAGTAAATCCTTTATCTTAGCAACCTTTCTTTTACTTAGAGTGCACTAAAGCAAACATTTATTTATCCTACGATATTTGCTTTATTTCTAACGCTAAGTATACGCGTCCTATAACTCTTAATAGTCTTTAAGTTCCCTAAGTAATTTATTATAGGGTCTCGTGTTTAAAAGATTAACGTTATTAATATTAATTCTCTAAAGTAAGGATATATAGAGCAACGCGCTTGCGGAGCTTATATTACTTCTATCTATTAACCTAAGGCTTTATTTAATCTCTCTATTGCCGCTTAATACTAGGAACCAACTAAGAATAACGTTCTTGCCCTAAATAAGCGTCTTTCCTAGCAAATAAACTATTTTAATTAGGGATTACTCTACGTGCCTATTAATCTTCCTACTACTAAGCTCTTTATATTTATTAATAGATTGTTTATAAATAATAAAGATTTTAGCTCTTAGCTAGAATATAAGATTATTATTATAAATAAATCTACTAGAGAGAATAACTTTATAATTTACGGTAATCTTATTTATTAGAGCTTAACTAAGAGTAAACGCGTTACTTAAAGTATTCTAGCGTTAGAGATATATAGAATAATTAGCGGACTTAATATAGTAATTGCAATTAAAATTACCCTAAAGATAATTATAGATTAACTTAAACTTCTCGTTATCCCTATAATCGTATACACTAACTTATATTCCCTCTATAAGTGTTTAGTTAAGCTTAGTACTATAAAGGAGAAGCGCCTTATAATTAATATTATGGCACTTTAGCAATCCTATAAGCGTTAAAAACTCTTTAAGATTTAATAAATTAATGGCTAAGATAACCTAGTAGATATAATAACAAAGGCAAACCTAAATAAGGCACTAAAGACGTTTATTAATACAAATACCCTATATATATAAGTTAAAGGTTAGGTTAAAAGGGAGTCCCTAGAAATTTCTTAGTTATATAAGGTCTTAAGATATCTAGGAACTTTAACCGCTAGTTAAAGTTATCTAATTGGCCAGATTTTGCAGACCCTAACTTAACCTAGCCAATTAGGATTTTCTATCCCCAGGATAGAAAATCGCTATTGGCTTACTTATAACTAGTGCCTTAGCGGCCCTAATACAATATACACTTATAACTCTAAGTAAGAAAGCACTATATGCTAAAAGGCAAATTTTAGAATAGCGAGACTTATATTATAATAGCAATAGTAAGTAAGGAGGATTAGTATTTATTACGCTAGTTAGGCAGTATTTATATATAGATGGCAACTATAAAAGAAGAGTTACTAGTATCGGGAATAAGGCAAGCGGTTATTATGTAACGCCGCGGCACTAGCATAGCGAGGAGTCTTAAGCTCTTCGCCCTTCCTTATTCTAATTAAAAAAAGCTTATTAACCAACATCACTATAACCCTACTCGAGTAGTCGTTATTGGTGAGTTACCCTATGTAACCAACAACACTTAAAGTAAAGGCCTAGCTTAATGCGCCTTTCTTATTTAAGGGGTCCTAGTAGGGCGTACTCTAGGGTTCTAGTGTTAATATCTATAGCGTTAGGGTGCTTAGGCTAAGATAATAACTTAATAGACGTTTATAGGGCTGTCGTATTATATTAGGGAGTGGGCTTTAGTATTAGGCGTAGTATATTATTATACTATTTATTAATAACATTTATATAGGCATTAGGGACTCCTAGTAGGTCTACCCCTATTAGGGATGTTTTTAGTTTAAGGCTTAAAGATTTAATAAGGCTATTAACTAATACAGAGTTGTTCCAGCTAGTCTCCCTTATATAATGGTTAAATTTAAAGAAGTATACTAGGGAACTTTTCGCTCCTTAAGCTATATAGTTTATCTTTCTTTAAGCAGTAGCTTAGTGGTTTGGATTACTATATATAGCTTTAAGAAATATAACTAGGCTTTATACTAAGTTTAGTTAAAGGGGTTTAATAAGGTTAGCTACCTTTTTTCTTAGTTAACTTAGGGCGTAATAAAGTTGATTAGCTTTAGTTAGGTAATAGCTAGTATTACTAGTTAGCTTATTCTTAAGCTAGCTTAAAAAATAATTAGAGCTCTTACCGTTTACTAATAAATACTAAAGGGTTAGGTAATTGTTTAGATTATTATAGTATAGTAGTTAGTTTAGGGTAAATAGCTACTATAGATTTAGGGCTTACGTTCCGTATATTTATCTCTAGAGATAGTATTTAGTCTTAAGGCCTTAACGTAAGCATCTTAAGAGTGTGGATTTCTTCTTAGAGGTCCTTAATTAATTACCAGTATCGTACTTCTTATTCGGCTTATTATTAATTTAAAGTGGCTTAGTTTTATATAAGGGCGTCTATAAAAGACTTCTATATCTTTACTAGTTATTTTTAAAGTATAGATATAATACTAGCGGCCGTTATGGGGGCTTTAGGATTGTTTTATATTTTAGAGGTAGTATATAAAGTTAATATAATATAGTGTTACGGAGTAAGTATAAGCGATAATAATATATAATAAAGCGAATATTATTAAGCAATATATATAAACTATATAATAAAGCTAAGACGTTATATAGGGAAAGAAGGTAAGAAAATAGAAAGAAAGGGTATATATTATAAACTTAGTTGCTTAGTTAATATATATATAAAGTAGAATAGGATTTAGGTAGTAGTCCTAGCCGAACTTAATAGGATTTAGTAAAACTTAGTAGAACTTAGTAGAATATAGCAGAATACAGCAGATTGCCATTAGATTGCTATAGGTTGCTATTAAATTGCTATCTTATAATAGGTCTCTAGTTGCTAAATTGGTAGAAATAGGTAGACGCGTATAAGGTATTATAGGAGTGTTTTGTAATAGGTATTACCTATTTTAGGGCTATAGTATATATAATTAAACTTCCTATATATAGTTATACGTACGTTTTATAGGGGTAAGAAAGCTACGTAGTAGTTTTTAGCACTTTATACCTATATAAACTACCTAGGACGGCGTAATATTCCTTAGAAAAAGGCTTAATTTTATTATATAGAAGAGCTAATTCTCTAAAGCTTTAACGCTTATATTATTATATTATTTCTACTTTATATCCACAATAAGTGTAATATTAAGGCAGATAATAAGGCTAAGCAATATATACGAAACCTATCTCTATAGCAATTTCTAGAGTATATTAAAGATATCTATATAGTAGCTTTTTTAAGAGATATATGCCGTAATGCAAATTAGCGCACATCTAATTATTTAGAGCTATCTACTAATATACATTATCTAATAGTAATATCGTCCTCTATAGATATATTAACCTTTACCGCTAATAACTATATTATAAAGTTCTTTAATTATATCCGGTTTTTATAGATTATTAATACTTATAAGCTTCTAAAATACGCTATTAGGTATATAGATATCGGACTATTAAAGCGTATAATCCCCTGCCTTTACTTATACTTTACTAATAGCTTATTGGGGAACTATATATATAATATGCTAATCCTATAATAACTAGTTAGAGTAAACGCTTACAATTTAGTGTTTTAATAGACTATCCTTACTAATAGTTTAGTTAGCCTCTAAAGGCGGCTAGATGGCTTCTTTAAAACAAATCGCCTTAATAAGATACTAAATCTTTAACTTAAGGAGTTAATCTAGACGTATAGGAATTTAACGTTTAGTATAGACAAGCTATTTAAGTAGAGTATTCCAATAATAAGTTATACTAGCGTACTTCGCGATATTTTTAAGCGTATATTTAGCGAGTGTATAAATAGCGAATATATAACTAAGTCTTTAGCGTTAGATATCTACTATTTTATAAATTAAATTAAAAAGGATTTAATCGTATAATATATACAGCGCTTAATGGATTTTAAGGCTCCTTTACTTCTATAGCGCGAATATAAGAAACTTATAAGGGACGGCGTAAATATATTTAACGCCTTTCTATTAACTATAGCCAGTTTACTATTTAATCCCCTTATATATAGCTTTAGTAATGCTAATAAAAATATAGAGGTACAGAAGAAGCTGCTGAATATATTTATATAGTTTAATGTCTTAATGTTATATCTATACCTCTACTAATATATATAATAGTTAGTATATAAGTTGCTTAATAAATGCTAAGAGTAATAGTAATATATTATTTTAGTTACGGATATACTTTTATTATATATTAGTGTATATATAACGTTAGGTTTAAGGTACTTACTATTCTTTAACTTAAATTAGAGCGGCTTTTATAGGGCAGTATTACTAATTGTTGGTTACATAAGGTGATATCACGTAGCTACGGTTCGTAGATAGTATAATAATTATTATTCTTTTTAATGAGGGAGGGCGAGGAGCTTAAGGCTCCTCGCTACGCTACTACCGCGGCGACACGTGACGGCAACTTGCCGTACGTAACGGCAACTTACTATACGTGACGGCAATATACCTTATATAGTAACCACTTCCCTTTATTCCCAACACTGGCAACTTTTCTTTTATAGTTGCCATCTATATATATATACCGCTTAACTAGCGGAATAAATATTAGTCCTCCTTACTTACTATTACTATTATAATATAAGTCTTACTGTCCTAAAATTTGCCTTTTAGTACGTAGTACTTTCTTACTTATAAGTTGTAGGTAAGTATCTTATTAGTAGGGCCGCTAAGGCGCTAGCGGTAAGCAAGCTAATAGCGATTTTCTATCCTAGGGATGGAAAATCCTAATTAGCTAGTTTAAGTTAGGGTATATAGAATATTATACTCCTACTCCCTTTTAACCTAACCTTTAACTTATATGTATAGAGTATTTATGTTAATAAACGTCTCTAGTGCCTTATTTAGGTTCGCCTTTATTATTACATCTACTGGGTTATCTTAGCTATTAATCTATTAAATTTTAAAGAGTTCTTAACGCTTATAGGATTGCTAAAGTACTATAATATTAATTATAAGGCGCTTCTCCTTTATAGTACTAAGCTTAACTAAATACTTATAAAGGGAATATAAGTCGGTATATACGATTATAGGGATAATAGAAAGTTCGAGTTAATCTATAATTATCTTTAGGGTAGTTCTAATTGTAATTACTATATTAACTCCGCTAACTATTCTATATATCTCTAACGCTAAAACGCTTTAAATAAGACGCTTACTCTTAGTTAAGCTCTAATAGATAAGGTTACCGTAGATTATAAAGTTATTCTCTTTAGTAAATTCGTTTATAATAATAATCTTATATCCTAACTAGGAGCTAAAATCTTTATTATTTATAAACGATCTATTAATAAATATAAAGAGCTTAGCGGTAGGAAGATTAATAGGCACGTAGAGTAGTCCCCAATTAAGATAGTTTATTTACTAGAAAAAAACGCTTATTTAGGGTAAGAATGTTATCCTTAGTTAGTTCCTAGTATTGGGCGGCAATAAAGAGATTAAATAAAGCCTTAGGTTAATAGATAGAAGCAATATAAGCTTTATAAGCGCGTTACTCTACATATCCTTATTTTAGAGAGTTAATATTAATAACGTTAATCTTCTTACTTTAACCCTTCTGGCGTAAAGTAATAGAATCCTTATTTAGGGAGAGGATATATCTATTAAAAAGTAATAGTATTATTAAATTAAGCTTTTCCTTTAGCTTTACTATAAGATTTACCTTTACTAGCTTATCTTCTTTAAGAGCTAAAAACTAGTCGTCTTTTAAGATAATTATATTATTAGTTTATATACCAATAATTCTAAATAAAGTTCCTATAGTTATAATAAGGAAGCAGGGATTAAATATAGAAGTAGTTATTAAAAGCTTCTCTTTATAGTGCTTACTATAGGTAGCCTACTAGTAAATTCCTACCTCTGTAATTCTATATAATAGCTTAAGCATAACTATAATTATATCTTTGGGATATTAGTAATAAATTTACTCTAAAAGGTATACTAATATTAAGTGCTAAAGGTATATCTCTAATTAGGTATAGGCCTAAGTAATATCTTATAGATAGACCGCTATTCTATTCTTTATTAGGGAGGGAGCTAGTATAATAATAACTTGCTAACTAGCTCGTTAAATTATAAAAGATTATATAAAAATTACCTCCTTACTATTATTATTGTAACCTTAGATAATAAGCCTTAATTTCTTAAATAGGGCGTTAGTAGCTTTACCCTTAATCTTATTAACTATTCTTAACTTAAAGATATAAACTCCACTAAATTTAGTAGGGTTATACTTCTTAAATTTAAAGACTTCTCTTATAATAAGACTATCGATCTCCTACTTATTAAATGCTTAAAAAGGAACTCCTAAAGTTATAATATAACCTTCCTTTTAAAGCTGTTTTGTAAGCTTAAAGTTAGCCTTCTCCTTAGCTATTATAAAGGCCATTAATAACTTAACTCCATTCTTAATGGCGGCAATAAATTGCTCTTTAAAATTAATAAGGTATTAGTAATTTTATAATTTTTTTAGGCAACCTCTACCGCGTTATAGTTGTGGTATATCTACTACAATTATATTAGAATTATAGTCGCCTTCTAAATTACGTTAATTGTGGCTCTCCTTTAGGGCATCTTCTATAGCATCCTATAAAGGCTTAAAACTGTTATCTTTATAGTAAGGCTTAATAACAGTTAAATAGAATTAAGTAGGTTTATAAGGTATCTAAATAGTATAAGTCTAACTATTAATTATAATAAGTTAATATAGGCCTAACTATTCTCCCTTTTTACGCTATATATATACCTTAGACTAAAGTAGTAGATTAAGCGTAGTTAAGGTATTTAGACTATTTCTTATTCCTAGTACATTATTAATTTAATATATAGCGTAGAGATATTATACCTCCTTTATTACCTTATAAATAGCCTTAGCTTATTATATAATAGAGGGAGATAGTAAAAAATTATTAGTTATTTAAGGGTAGGCGCTAAAGACTAGTAATATAGGTATAAGTCCATCTAGGCCAGCGGAATCGTTAATAGCTTTAATAGCCATTTATAAGGTAAATTTTTTGCTAGTATCCTCTAGTTTTAAAAAGATAATCTTATATACGCGGCGTAATAGCGTATAATATTACCCTACTTTTTTAATACTATTATATGCCTTAATAGGGACTTCCTTAACCTTAATTACTATTGCTTTTATCTATTATTAAAACTCTATAGATAAGAAGTTCTTTTCTATATTATAGATAATTTAATTAGGGGGTCCTAGGTAGATATTAATCTAGTATAATTAAAGGGTATCCTATACGTTCCTAGCTAATATATCCTTTAAAAATTATACA
>Ga0307515_10004391_pt1 | contig 29210 bp, 15 predicted proteins | sample 17_EM_MG_FD_194513 | JGI IMG/M metagenome (GOLD analysis project Ga0307515, IMG submission 194513) | Populus trichocarpa ectomycorrhiza microbial communities from riparian zone in the Pacific Northwest, United States - 17_EM | ecosystem: Host-associated > Plants > Roots > Unclassified | place... | reverse complement strand
TTTTTGTGCCGAAATACATGTAAATGATGTTTTTTTATTTTTTAAAAATCATTTTTGACATCAGCACATCAAAACGATCCAAAAGGTACAAACCGCACTCAATTTTAGCAAAAAAAAAAAAAATTTGAAATTTAGTCAAATGCAAGTTCAACCGCAGAGCCAAACAGGCTCTAAGTCTTCATTAAATTAATTTAGAAACTTTTTGAAGTATTATTTGATAAAATATATTTGAATTTGTACATGTTTTCGAATAATATTGTCCTAGCAAATGTTGTTTATGTACAATCCTTTAATATATATATATATATATATATCAATTTTTTTTTTGTTTAAAATATTATTCAATTGTTTTTCTATATGTATATAATTTTTTTTTAAAATAATTTCTGAAATAAAGTTATTTAACCCAACTAGATTCAAGATGTATTTAATAAGTTTAACGGGTTTACCATATTAATATAAAATACCGTAGCTTCAAAATAAAATGAGATCATATTATGAATTTACACTTGTTTTTTTTTAAAAAATTATTTTTTCTATTTACAAGAACTTCATCGACACTATAAATCCGTATCCAAAGCAAAGCTCGGGCAACAAGACTAACTTGTAACTGATTTATGTTCTTCTAGTTTATCACTTTTGTTGTTGTTCATGTACTTTGTCCTTCAAATTTTCGTCACTGAGATTTGCTGATTAAAGCTATTTTTTTCTTTCTTTTTAGGCTAAATTGTTGATAGAAAATTTTCTATGACAAATTGTTTTGAAAATCAAAGAAATTTCTTACTTGAATGTTATTTTATATATGTAATTTAATTTATTTATTTTTCAATAATATAAATAGAAATTCATTAGATGTTTTCTTATGCTAATCAATAGTTAAGAAACTTAAATCAACTTAATAAATCTATCCGCAACTTGATTTAAATTAAATTTTATAAAATAAATATAAAGAATTAATTTAGTAAAAAATTCAGATTAATCTATAATTGATCAAAACTGTTGATTAATCTAGATAAACTTATTTAACAAGTTAATCTAAGTTGGATTTAACAACATTAACTAAAATTATATAAAAATTATAAAATATGGTGAATTGGAGAGAAAGAGAGAGAGAGAGGCATAATTGCCCTTAAAAAATATTAAAAGAAAATTTAATTTCGATTCATATATAAATTAATTTACAATATCTCTTACCAATGAGAAAAAAAGAAAAGAAAAGAGAATTCATTTAGTACCTATAAAGCCCAACTAAAATCTGATACAATATTATTTTTATTATATATAAAATCTGATTTTTTTAATATATATATATATATATATATATTTGTTTTTTTTTTTTAAAAAATCCGGTCTGATACCCACCAGGCCGGGTTGGGTTTTAAAACCATGCTCCCAGACCAGTTGCTTAGTAGGGGCATTTCCCTTCCCTTCGACAACAGCCGTAATCAACTAGCCTCCATAGTCTCTGCAAAACAGCACAAGCTCTCTTGTCTCCTTTGGTATCACCTTCCTTTTCTTCTTCTCTGCTCATAAGGTTTTCATTCTATAACTGTAAGTTTAACTTTTATTAAGTGTTTACTGGCTTCCGTTATTAAGATATCAGCAAAGGTACCATCATTAAGTGAAATGGGTTCTTGTTTTCATGGCTTAGAATCGCTTTATTGCTTCGAAATGAAATGGGTTTCAAGAGTTTTCTTCAATTTGTTTGAAAATTTTAGTTTTTTATTCTTTGGGATTTTGTTCCTGAGCATAGATGGTCTCATATGTGTTTTTTTTTTTTTTAATGATTTGGGCGTGTAAAGGTTTCTGCTTTATTTGTGTACTTTTATGTTGGTTTCCTTCCTTGTAGTAGAACTATAAACACTCTATGCAACTGCAATATGAGATTACAAAACTTCCATTTTATTTGATGTGACTTGCGATGAAGTTATTGTCTCTCCATTGCATTGGTTGTTTGATCAGCAATGAATTTGATGATGTTTTAGGTTTTTTGGTTGCTGCTAATGTTGGAATTTTTTGGTCATTAAGTTTTTTGTTTATTGTTGTAAGACGCCCGTTATTGTTTTAAGGATGATTTGCACTTGCAAGTCTTACTTTTTAGTTCAACCTGCAAAAACTGTGACTGTTTCGATTGATTCTTAACCATGAGATGTATGACATTCCATCGACATGTTCTAATGAGTCCTTCCCCACTTTTCTTGGGGGGGAGGAAGAGGCCCAAAACCATCCATTGTCATCAATTGCTTGAAATCCTCTTGATGATACAGTCCGAGTTTACTTTAGTGGAGAGTACACATTTTATTTTGGCAGTGGAAAAAAGTTTGTTGCTAGAGCATAATGGTTATTTGTTTGAATGTATAAATAGCTTATGGTCTTTTCTTTTAGAAGAGCAATTATCCTGCAATTTCTGACCTGGATAATTCAAGTGGGTATTCTATCTCTTCTTTGACTGTGTACAGTAAAGCTTAGCTCATGATACTTTTCTTAATTACACAAGTCTGACTCAAGTCACATCTTTAAGGTTGTCCTTATGCTTCACAAGACGGTGGTAGTTTGTTAACCAGTCTGGCACTCTCTGTTTTTCAATGGGTTTGTTCCAATGCGCAAACTTTTGTCTTTTTTGGCATACTTGTTCAGTAGAAGGTATTTAAGAGAAGAAAAAGATGGAGATTAAGCGTGATCTACAAGAACATTAAGTGAATCACTTAGGAATAGTTAATTGACCTATTTGATCTTTGGAGAAGCTTCTCTCTACTGGATTTTAGCTTGTGCTGCTTTTCCTGTTTCTCTGCGAGTCTCTTTGCATATGTTTATTTAGAGCTTTGTGGATTTGTTTAGCTTTGACCTGTTTATCACATAGTAGTTGCAAGCTGCTGCTTTCAATAGTATGTGTTTCCTATAAATACAGTTTATGAACTGAATTTGTGTGTGCTTGCGTCTTTCTAATAAAGAAAGACAATTGGCCTGACTGATTTATTGCACTGGTTGTAGCTTCAAAAGTCTCTAACTTTCTAAAGTGAAATGTTTTACCAACCCATCTACTTTCTGTTCTCCTTCATTCAACATGTTTATGCTGTATTGCTGTGTTGTGTATTGATTCACGCAACAGACAAAGTTAGTCCTTACTTGATGGTTCAATAGAAATGAAAGATGACAAGTAATTTATTAGCATGATGGTATTGTTTAACAAGTGCAAAAGGGAAATTGAAGTGCTCTACTGATTGAGGATTGGAGCAATGCATGTGAATATGTTATAGGAAGAACGTGGAGAAATTAGGTTTAATGCCATACAGTTTCTCACTCTATGGGTTTATGGAAGTTGGAACCGGCATGTCTATACTCCACTTAAAGTAGTTGTATGTACTTCAAATGATTTTTTTAGGCCATCCAGCTGAATCATTGTAGCTGGATATCTCCACGTATGATGTGGATGTTGCCCTTTTAGCTTAGAACATATGGTATCCATCATTTGAACAGTTGATGTTCTCTGGCTCAGGCAACATATTTGTTTGCCTAATAAGCCTTCTTATCCTTTTACACAATTTTGATTCTTGCATTTCATTCTACCACACTGGCTGGGATTTTATTTAAATACTGGGTACAAGAGTTGTGTCCTTTTCTTCTCATAAAACCATTAGGTTTATTTATGAATGATTTATGACCTTTTTGTTCCTGTACCTATGATTTTATCGGCTTTTAATTTACAGATACAGATGGTTATTCCACCCCCAGTTAGGGCACCCAGAGTTACTCAGTTTCTGAAGCCCTATGTTCTGAAGATGCATTTCACAAACCAGTATGTGAATGCCCAAGTGACCCACTCACCAACTGCCACAGTAGCATCTGCTGCAAGCTCACAGGAGAAGGCCCTGAGATCAACCATGGAAAATACCCGAGATGTGGCAGCTGCTGCCAAGATTGGGAAGATACTAGGAGAGCGCCTGCTGCTCAAGGATATACCTGCTGTTACTGTTTTCCTGAACAGAAATCAGAAATACCATGGAAAGGTGAAAGCTGTGATTGATTCCTTAAGAGAAGTTGGTATCAAAATTATTTGAATTGTGGGCAAGAGAGTGTTACTGGGTTTTGCATATTTGAACTGTAGTTCCAAGGATAACTGGATTTGTCGGGATGGACTACTTGGGGAAAACAATGGAAAATGCACGGTGCTTTCTTTAACTGTTAATGAACCAAGTCCCTTTGTTCATGCTTTCATAAACAGCAGAATAAAAGCTTGAAGATAATTTTATTGATTAGACCTAAAAGATGTCCATCTGGTAGCAATGCCATGGTGATGAATGGAAGTGCTATTGCAATGTGCACGGATCTGGCAAAAATGAGAGGCATGGTCACCCCCTGAGATAGAAAGCCGAGATGGTTCTTGCAAGAAGTGGAATGCAAACTCTAAATGCACCAGGATTAAGATAGAAACACCGACTCCAACTTTATATTGCGAGCATCACCTTTGTTGCCTTTTCTTTTTTTGCATACACTTGCGCTATGAGAATGCACTATTCTTCTTTAGTGATATTGCCTATGCGATGCTACAAAAGAAGAAAAGGGGAACAAATATGATGCTCTGAAATACAAAGTCGGAGTTTATCCTAGTCGCTGGTGCAATTGAAGTTTGTTTTCCATTTATTTTATGGTAGAAGCAAAAAAAAAAATATATATATTTATCAAAAGATGCAGAGAGAGAAAATGCAGTGGGGAGGGACGTCGATTCTGCTATACACAGGAGTTTCTAAACGTGCAAATTCTATGAAATTATTCTTGGTGGATCACACAAATCTTATGAGAAATGCTTGATTTGTTGTTCATGCTTGTATTAAATCCCAATTTCGATCTTATTTCTGAGTTTTTCTCTCATTAATGCTATCCATACAAAAGCTTGAATATCATCTCAACGCTAATCCCTTTTCCCAGTCCCGAAGGGAATCGATGCTAGCCATGAGTGCTTTTTGGATGATCACTATGGTCAACACCAATAAGACGCCCTATTTCTTGCATAACAACTGATTCCAATTCTGCCCCATTAGCTTCAGAATTGGCACTCTAATGGAACCTTACTTGTCTACTTGATGGAATGCCATGGGCTAAAGTCTCGCAAGGATCAAAGGAGGCTCTGCTGTTATTATGGGCCAATTAATGGAATCCAAATTCAGTATCTGAAGTGGAACTAATAGCTAAGAACTTCTTGGAAAGCACCATGATAGAACTTAGCTTTTGCAGCCTAACAGTTTTCCTTATGTTTGGTTTATGCAGCCTGATTCTATGTTCTGTAGATTTATAAGGTGTGACTTTCAGCTTGTTCATTGTATATTATTCCAAATCTTGTTGGTTATAATCCCTACAAAACAGTAGAGGTCTGGTGTCATAAATCCCCCACATATTCATCATTGGCTTATAAAAGCCTCCAGCTTTTGTAGCCCAAAAAAGCAGGACCTCTCCTTTCCTCTTTATCTTCTCATATTCCAAAAATAACAGAACTTTCAAGGGTAATTATGTGATTAGTGAAGTAAGAGATACCAAAACATGAAAATCTGTGTACGTTAACATGTGTATATATAGTAAACATTAAGGACTAATGGATAGTGACAATTTCTTCAAGTAGTTCTCCTATTTTGGGGCTGCCTTTTGATTACAGCCTCTAGCTGGAGAAATGTTCTAAAAGCTTTCCATGTCACCATCTTTCCTTATCCTTCTTCAACCCAACAAACAGAAAATTTTCTGCATCCCATTTCCTGCAGGACCACCCCATTTTGGCTGCATTTTCAGGTTCTTTGCAGCATCAGAAACCGGTGATTGTGCTAGAGGTAACATGTAACATTTTTTACCACTAGTTTCTTCGACAAAATATCCAATCTTGCCACTGTCGGAACCATTGATCAATTCTTATGAAAGCTCTCTGATAAGGTAACATGCACGTAACAGTTTGTTCATGATATGGACAACAATTTTCTGTGTTTATCCCAAGGAGCCAGAAATATGTTTGTAGGGCAGGATAGAATGGGATCGCAATTTATCTTGCATTATTGTTCGTTCTTATGCCTTTGAAATTGTAGTTTCACTCTCATTTGAGTTTCTTCGAACAATGTCTTTCCAATATCCATTTAGAAACTTCTCAGTGGGAGCTTCCTTATCATCTGTACCAGAAAAAATACCATATGATCCATTGACAAGTACAACGCCTCAGAATACCGTCACGTGCGCCTACCAGGCTTATGTTGCAGGTTATTGGCGTAACCTCACGGTTTTTTGGTGCAAGAACCATATGAATCACACCCTCAACCTCATTATCAATAACCTTGAAGGTGAAGTTTGTTGCAATTGCAAGATTGACCTTAAGCCTTGGCTTTTCTGGAGCAAAAAAGGGAGTAAGTCCTTCGAGCTTGAAGGGTGCCAAGTAGATTTACATTGGGATTTCCGATCAGCTAAATTTTCTGGGAGTCCTGAGCCGGCTAGCGATTATTATGTTGCTGTAGTTTCAGACGAAGAGATTGTATTATCGTTGGGAGATTACAAGAAAAAGGCTTATAAGAGAGCGAATGCAAGACCACCACTTGTTGAGGCTATCTTATATTTGAAAAAGGAACACGTATTTCACAAGAAAACCTTCTCAACCAGAGCTAAATTCGACGAAAAGAAACATGAGCATGATATTATTGTAGAGAGTTCTACAGGAGGGCCAAGAGATCCTGAAATGTGGATTAGCATGGATGGAATCATCATGATTCATGTTCGGAATTTACAGTGGAAATTCAGAGGGAACCAAACTGTGATGTTGAGCAGGCAACCAGTTCAAGTGTTCTGGGATGTCCATGATTGGCTGTTTACTGCCCCTGGCACTGGCCATGGCTTGTTCATCTTCAAACCAGGGGTTTCAGAATCAGAAGATGACAGGGATAGCAGCAGTTATGGTGCCCAGAGTGATACCAGTGATGGGAGTATGTATTTTTCAACCAGGAGTGTCTCAGCAACACCAGAATTCTGCCTTTTCCTTTACGCCTGGAAGATCGAGTAAGGTTTGTTGTAATATATGGAAATGGCTACATGACACAAGCATTCTTATGGCTAGAACTTTCCCTGCCAGTAGAAGCTTAACCTGTAAAGTTAGTTACCAGTTATCTCCCTGATCTGAGCCCTTTTATGGATCTATATCAGATACATTATATTTTCCATGTCCATTGTGGAAGCATAGTTGAGAATTTCAACATGTAGTTTTATCCCGTACAGTTCTTTACATATATCCTGAATTCATTTATTTTGATATAATTATCCTTCACTTAAAAGAAATATCATGTATAATAGACTTATTTCCATGTTAAATTATAGCTTCAAAGCATTCACTCAAACAAAGATTTTCAGAGAACCAATATGTTTCATGGTCAGTGCAGCATTTTTACACATAATTCCATTAGTCCAAGCAAAGCTTTCACTAACAGAGAAAATTATTGCCAACGAGCTTATACCCTTCCTTCCTGGAGGTTGGGTTTGATCTGCTCTCTCGTCACTGAAAAATATAAAATTTCATTCAATAAGCTAGATCACTCAGGATATGGCTACCTTTTCAGGTCTATTTTGAAACACTGCAGCAAATACGAAAACCTGCATGCTTGTTTCGAGACCACGCCAAACCATCCTCAACTCAAATCCAGCTGGGTTTTGTTGCAGGGTTTGGTGCTTAACACAAATATCTGAATATCCAACTGCAAAGTGGCTGTCTTTCTTGTATTAAAATATATCAGGAATCCGAGGGTAAATGGCTTGGAAAAACAGATCTCTGAAGTTTTGTTAAATCTCACATTGCATTACTAATGTTGTCCCTCGATCCTGGCAAAAGAAGAAGGGAATCGTAAGCTGCAGAAATGGCAAGTTGCATGAGTACTTGCTTCAGACGGAAATTAAGGCCAACAACGGTAGAAATCGCAACGAAATCTGGGCAAGTTTTTAAGGTCTATCCCTCAACAAATCTATCATCCTGGCACCGGCTTAGGCTAGCTAAAATGTGAATTACTCTGAACTATTGTTGAGAATTTAAAGCAACTCCTTTTCCACACTCATGTCCAGTCCTAATCTTAATTTCTTTTGACAAAGAAAATAGCCTCATGGTCAAGAAATTTTTTTTTTCTTCCTTTTTGAGAGCATTTTGGAAATGCCAAGGAAACACAATATTTGACATTAGAAGTTTGTCCATCTTATCCCGCAAAACAAAATCCATTATCCAACTATAGTTGGTTGATTGAAAGATGAATATACACCCTATAGTTAGGATCAATAAATCTGTCAACCTATAATTAGGATTATTAAATCTTTACAGCTAATTTGACTGAAAATGGTGGCCAAAAGTAGTGTTTCTTGTTTGACAAGGCTGCCTGTTGAAAGAAACAGGTAACTACGTGAGGGAGATGACTAGGGCAAATGGGAGAGTGTAATGTCCATGTTTTGGCCATCGGACGCAAACTTAAACCCAAGTCTAACCCAAATTCAAGAACTCAACCTAATGTAATCTAATCTATGTATTTAAAGAAAATTTTTTTGCCAGAGAATTTATTTTCCCTTCCCTGCCGTAATTTTTCTCTCAAACATACGAAGAGTTTAACTCTATCTAAACTTAAGCTTTTGGGTTTTAAGAATGGTTTGAAGAAACAAGTATCATGACTTCCTCTGTTGTTTTCGAATGGTGATTAAACATCATATCTTCAATAGATTTTGAAAGGGTGAATAATCGGTAGATGGATATTATAACATGTGGGTTAAGGACAACCTGAATCGATTCATAAGAAGCATGCTATAGGGTGATTTTGATATTTTGTGGATTAAAAAAGTGTTTTGGGATTTTATGATATTTAATATGTTGGTTGGATGATTTAAGATGTTTAATTGATGTTTTAGGATGTTAATTTGGTTTAAAATGAACTGATATGAGGACTGAAGTTATGATTTTTTGAGGAACAAGTTGAATTTAAGGATTTATAATTTTAAAAGATTGACAAATTAAGATTTTTGAAAACCCGATCAACTGGTTGATCTGTTAGTCTGAACCAGTCGATCGATTGACCTAATGGTTTTGGTTGACCGAGCAGTGGGGGTTAATCAATTATTTTAGGTTTGGTTAGTTTGAAAAATATTCGAGATCAATTGGGTTGATCTATTTTGATTTTATAATTACGTTTTGGTTTCTAATTTTAGAGTGATAATCTTTTATGTTATTTGCTTCGAGTTATTTTTGAGTATTTTTCTGTATTTATTATAAGTTCTAATGATCATCGGTGGTCTCTAGTTTTGCCTCTGTTTTTCATGTGAGCGAGATCATTTTTAATTGCGTGTAATATAAATAATTTATGTATATTAATTATATGATAAGTATAGATAACGTTGTTAAATATCTATATATGTTAATTTATTTTTCGAGTACTCATCTGTTTTTTGAATTTGTATTCACATTCTATTAATTTAATTATATTCGGTATATTATTCATTTGCTTTGATATACATACATATATATTAATACATGTTATATCTGGATATCGGGATACTTATCAGAAATTCCATATTAATGAAGAGTGGTTAATTTACGTGTATATAACAGTTTGTATACCTAGTTAAAAAAAACACATCAACCTATGCCGATTGATTCTCTCATAATTATTGAGGCGCAAACCCTAACAGAACCTTAGGATCCAAAATTCAGATAGTGACAGAGAGCATCATGCTGTTTTCGTCTGATCTGAAAGCAGATGGAATGAAAGAAAAATGGCTTCCCTAGCCCACCAAGACCATAATTTTTCTTCAGTGTCTGGACGAAGAAAGCGAGTGCAGTTACATCAGTTAGACAAAAGTTATTAGATGATACTGTTGTTTAATTTATATTGCATGCAAAAAAATTAACAAGGCGAAGAACATAAATTTGTAAAGGAGTTTAAAATGAACATTTAGTATGTATTCCATGCATAAGATTAAATATATAGAATTACATTTAAATCGTCAAATATCTTAGCATAACTACTATCATAAACTAGGTCTACACTCCATTAAACCAAGAGGATGGTGAATTTAGGGCTATTTCATCTCCCCTTTTGGAGGGGAAGGAAAGGTAGCCCGTTAGACAGGGCAGAGACTTTCATCCTTTGCTATTTTTGGAAGCATTTTTTTCATCTATTTTCGTTGTGTTTTTTTCTCTTTTTCTTTGGCAGACCTAGAAAACTATTCAAGAGAGAACTTTGCAAGACTTTCATCTTTTCTACTTTCAACTTCGCTTGCACAGTACGAGCCACTCAACTTTTCTGTAATCCATCAGTAGTGGGAAATCATTTTTCACCATGTTCAGAATCAACTGACAAACAGATCATAGGAACCTACAAGATGATTTTATCTATTCAATCAAGTGTTCAAGTTATTATTCTTGTAGTAACACTTGAGTTGATGATATTAATTCTCACAGTTACTCTTCTTTCAAAAGAAACAAAATACCAAAACCAAGAAAGCAATATGCACCATTTTAAATGGAGTAACTTCATCAACTCACAATGCCATTTAAACTAAAACAAGAGGAAGGGTGGAATAGAAAGTTTAAGCCATTAAACCATCCTGCTAGTCAAATCCTCTGAACAAAAGGTTTGTTTGCACTAACATTACTATGCCAGTAATTGTGCTGCATTGCTAGGGGTTCCCAAGATACCATTTATACACAAGACAAGATATTCAACCATCCCCAACCAAATCCAAAAGAAGAAAGCATGCCCACCTACACCATTCCAGTTTTCTAGAAACCAATACCAAGACCAAGACCAAGACCAAGACCAAGACCAAGACCAAACATCCTAGTATCCTTGAGACTACCATTCATTAGCAAAATCAACAGAACTACTCATGTCCTATGATGCCCTAAGAATGACCAAGAGCCTTGTCAATTTCTTCCACATGATCACGGAGCATGTTCCACTGCAAATGAACAAAATTAAGTCATAATGACTAACATCGCTTTTGAATCCATAACCATCGCAAAAAAGCATAAAGTTTGAGACATGTACCTGATCCAATGATAAGGTAATACCTGGAATAAAAATACAAGCATGCAATGTTAGAAGGCACAAAAATAGAAAAGAGAACAAAGAAAATAAATAAATACCCTTTTCCCACTCCCTGACCCAAGTGCTTTGACGTCCAAGCCAAACTCAATTCTACTGTTTGGACTTTGCAGAAAAAGAAAAGCACTTTATGCATGCTAAGCAGATGATGTCTTAATTCCAAACTGGTAAGATCTCCAAGGGAGATATGAAAACAAAGGGCAACAATTACCTAGGCATGCATATACCAGCATGAAAAATATTCCTCTGCTCATGATAAATGAGCCTAGTACCACCACCACTAACCTAGCACTTCATCAAACATGCTTTCCCCTTATCAGAACAACAATTTTAAATTACAATTAAAAAGTTCAAATTTTTAAGGCTCCTGAAGGAAAAAAGCTAGCCAGAAAATCAACATAAGAGATCACAAACAGCATCAATAAAAACAAAAAAGTTCAATTCAGTTTCATAAACTAAAAACAGTTTCAAGTCTCTAATTACACAGAAAAATGGAAATAGAAACAGACACGTAAGACTTTCACAGTATAATCGCCCTGCAGATATGACAAGTAGGCTTTTTTTTTATTCTGGTTCTTATGAAATATGTCAGCAGAGTTCAGCACTGAAATGAAAATGTTATTGAAAACTTGAATGCTGGTGACTTTGTAGCTTCATTCACCCTAATAGTTGAGTCCTTTCCCTATTCCATACTAAAATTAACCAATTTATCAAAAAACAATGATTGCGTTGACCTATCCCAATTTTAATGGAAAGAAAGACTCAATTCACCTAGGCATGTGTCTGCATTCACCCACCCTGTTTTGTTTCTCCGACAATCATGAAGTAGCTCATCTTCCAAGAGAAGGGGAAAAAAGCTTTCCACACATGCCCATATACGATCATCAAACATTGTGCTTTCCCCTCAATACTTGGAGAGGAAAAGGTCAATGCAATTTGCTGACTGGCTTTATATTTCAAAAAAACACTTAAGATCATTGCCACTTCCATCAAACCAGTGGCATGGATCATATGGGCCTGTCTAGGCAGGATGCAAATCATGGCCCAAGATTATCTATGTTCTATACTGTAATAAAGAAGACAGCATTTCAAGAAATACCCTCATCATTGGGATGTAAACAAGAACTCACAACAAGCACTTTATCCTTAGCCTCAACCATGTCAGAGGTTTAGGAACTGAGACTCAAGACAAGTATTGTAACACCAGCATCATGCTAGAAAGGTGCACTATGCATGTTTACCTACTTCAAGATCACAAAAGGGAAAAAAAAAACTCCTCCCAACCTTTCCAAATTACTTGCCATCTTTATGCTTGCCTAAATATACAGGAATGGCTACTCTATTGCTTCCGATCATTTCCATCTCAACAACGATTGCACATTCACATCCATTTCTACAGAAATTGTTAGATTCAGTTCGAAAACTGATTCATACATTTCCAAGGACAAAAAAAGAATAGTTGCGCACTACAACAACATACCTTCTCTCAATCTCAACGGTCTTCTCTTTCATGAACTAAACAACAATGCTATGAAAGCTAAATCAAACTAACCTAGTTTCTTTTCCCTCCACTTCATTGACACTATCTTTCACTTCAAAACCTAGATATACCTCACAGTCAAAACGTTTACTCCTTTTCTTTTCCAAGTAAAACCAAACAAAACCCCAAAATGAGTAAACAACATCTGATCTTAAAACCCTAAAATAAAAAACCCACATCATAAAAACACTATCAACAAACAAACAAAACATACAAACACATCTAAAAAGATACCTTTTTTGCCAGGGAGAAGGTTGCCATCTTTGGGATAAAACTCACGAATATCGACATTAATCTTTCCTCTCCAGTTCCTGACTGTCACTCTCCTATTCCTCCCTATCTACACAAAACAAAAGGAACCCACAGTCATTTTCAAAACCCTCAACACATAGAACAAATACATCAAATGGGTAGGAACCTACCTCACAAACAACAATTTCATCAGAGTTATCAGAGGATGAGTTGTCAGCCTTGGTGGGTTTCTTGGCCGGTGGTTGTTGAGCATAGTTGTCATCAGCCCCACTTCCTTCCTCCTCCCTTGCTGCTGCTGCTCTCTTTCCTCCTCTTCCGGACATTTCTTCTCTCTGTGTGTGTGCCTCTTACAGAGCAGGAAAAAAAAATACAGGACCACCACACTACTACGACAGTTTTGATCGTCTCTTGGCTTTCTTTTGGTTCGGTTGGTCTTTCACGGTGCTGTCTGGAATCCAAACCCCATGTTTTATAAAAATTAAATTTAAAAAAAAAATTATTTTTTTTATGCTTTTTATATACTATATTAAAAATTATTTTAAAATTATTTTTTTAATATATAGTTTTAAAAAATATTTTAAAAACAATTATTATCGGTATTTAGGTGAGGGTGCGGCTGGAGTGAATTAGTGAATATTTGTTGAGCTTTTAATTTTGTGTTGATAAAAAAATCTTTTAGCCCAATTTTAGCTTTTGAGCTTCTTGATTTTACATTTAAATCATTTTACTAGAAAATATTTTCATGTAGCTATTTGGTTTTAAAATTATGTAGTTTGATTAATTAAACAAATATACTAAAAATTAAAGTCACATTAGTCACTATAAAAAATAATATAATTAAAATAACACTACTATATTTTTGGATTAATTAAAATAAAAAACCCTTGAGATATCATGAATTTACCTTAACAACCTGAAACTTTGAAGATATTACAAAAACTCTCCTCAAATTTAAATGAATATTACAAAAATCCCTTTTTATATCCAAAGTAACCTTAATATTTTGTAATATTTTCAAAATTTTGTAATATTTTCAAAATTTTAATTAATTACTGCAATTTTATAATATCTTAGGAAAGTCATTGTAATTTACTCCTTTTTTTTTTTTTTTTTTATGGTTTCCTCCTAAGAGAGGCAATGTCACCATGCATCACTCTTTATTACGCAAAATAATTAGTCCCTCGCAAGAAAGAAGCATTCCATACATGAAGAAGCCGTAGCTTGAAGCTAAAAAAAGAAGCACGAATTCCTGCAGGAAAGGAATCAAGAAAAAGCAAACCAACAGTAGAGTAGAAATTTTGATTGGCTACGCAGTATACATATTTGCTTTACCTCCTTCGCAAAATCCAAAATCAATCATGTTCAGAAACAGAAGAAAAGTTTTTCTCAAGATCATCGGTCTATACTCCTGTACTTGCCTCCAAATCCAAAGTTCATGGTAATAACTTGTATCATTCTGAATGATTCGAGCGCTGTGCGAAACACCTTTAGTGACTATTCAATGTCTGCAAATAGCCTCACCTTCCTCCAAAAAGGAGATTTTAGGTTCACATTCTGCACTTCCAAGCTATGCATAAAAAGAAAGCAAAAACTTATCCTAGGATCACAATCCAGGGTACAAAGGAGCACATTCTGCTTAAAGATGTAGCCAAGCATTCTATTGTTACAAACCATCAAGAATTACCATTGATTAACTATTATTATTATTTCCTACAGCTGCCAAACTTCCCAGATCAGACAAGCGTATAGAGTTTTATGGACTGATATTATTATTTCATAAAGGTGCTTAAACAAAGATTCCTCTTCCTGCGAAGTTCTCAAAATACCAACTGGGTATTAATATTAGTTGCCTAATCTGCCGTTAGTATTAGTTTTCTGCTATTTCTATCTTAGCATAACTTAACTAAATAGCAAGATAACTATATTCCCTACTTATTACTATGCAAAATGCCTAGTCTGGAAGAGGACAGGCACAAATTATGAGAAAAGATCACTGATAAAGTTCTTCGATGCACAGTCAAGCTGTGAACCTCCAACTGGATCCATTGGTCAGTTCTGCTGTCCCAAGCTTGAAGAAGAGGTGGTCAGATGGTGTTTCAAGCCATCTTGCTGCTCAACCTCCTGCTTGTGGGACATGTGAGATTCCTTGTCCACTTTTGGAGAAGATTTTTTTAATCCACGATTAAACTCCCTCCTTTGCTGCTTCATTTGTTCTTTCAACATAGGAAATGTCATTTTCTCAAGCTTCTCTTGTTTAGGAGAATCATCATTACGGCCTTTTAGGAATGGAGGAAGAGGTTTTGCATGTCCAGAGAGGTACTGAGTGATGGCTGCTGGGGTGCTGTGTCCTTCTTGTGCACGTTTTGCTTGAAGAACTGAAGTTGCTTTCCCACCAACATTAATATCCTTCCAGCATTTGGACACCTCTTCCAACCTTGCTTTTTCTTGGACCTGAACCCAATCAAAGCAATCACCAAATATAAATAATGTATTCTAATGAGACAGAGAAAGGGAGAGAAAGAATCATTGTTTAATTGACTGGTAAAAGTTCATGGCTTGCAAATACAAGGAGATAGGAGATAGAGTCTTGTATTCAGCCACTTCATCAGGATAAAAAATAATAGAAGAAAAGATAAAGTGAGGAATTCCTTCACATGCTCTATCCAAAGAGCCTATATTTTAGAAGGTCCACAATAGTGTAGTGATCTAATAAATGCACCTGGCATAAAGCGGCTGCTCTCAAACTGAAGACTTCAATCATTGTACTATGCAATGACTTCCAGACAAGTACAACACATCACAGTTATTTCACCTCAATTATCTATATAATCGTTAATTATGTTTGAGTAAAGAGTTCGTTATCAAGCTAATTCAGCAGGGATTGCATCCAATGCCCGAGACAATAGAATTAGAACCGAGGTTTACATCATATAATGGCTAACAAGACTCCAAATGGCCTGTGATTTCAGTGATGGTGATGGTGCTGATTAACTATTATCTAAAAAGCCAAACATCTGAACACCGTGAACATAAAGATGTTGAAAAAAAACATGTCTAAAAATTCAGGTGGATGTTTTAGCAAAACTCAAATAATTCTTTGGGAAAATTGGCTTCAGAAATTGGGAAGCTTTTTCCACCATTTAATAATATAAAGCTCATGTCACCATTAGTGAAAGAAGATTTGGTATCTACCTATTCAAACCTATACATGCTGTGACTTTGGTCAGAGAGATTTGGTTCATAAGTAGTTCTACTGCAAGGAAAAGCAGAAACCCTACAAGTTTCAAATGACAGTGATCTCATATTCAGAACATATTTCTTTATTTTCTCATCTGGTTTTTAAACTGTGAATTAATACACTTCTCACCATATCTTCTTTCACTTTCTCCAAGGAAAGAAAATTAAGACAAGAATTGTGAAATTATGAACATATTTTTGGAAAGTGATTGTTCAAAATATGAACAGCCTTTAACATAAATCATCGTTATTGAGTGTTGTAAGAAGAGAAAGAAGAAATTATCAATAATAATAGTAGCAGCAGCAGCAGCAGAAGTAGTAGTAGTAGTAGAAAGAAGAAGCGCGTTCTTGCCTTCTCATTATTGTAGAATGTTTTTCTACGCTCCTTTGCCCTATAAATAGCATTTTTTATCCCATGGTTGTCCATAGATCCATCAGGCCACAGTTCCGCAAGCTGAATGGAATACAATAAAGAGTTAACAGACTGATCATATGCACTAAATATATTTTTCTTCTTAATTTATAGTATTCTCTTTAGATTGTCACTGTTTCCAAAAAAAAATTTAATCATGGTTCTCAATCTCTACAAAAAGTTGTCTTTATAAAGATGAAATTTGCATTCCGTAACTGAGCAGGCACAGTACTATAAAATTATAAACTCTCAGGCATGGCTAACATAAACCAGATAAAAAGCAATAATAAGATAAACTTTTTACGTGAGATTAAAAACAAAAAGAAGGGCTACAGTGAGTACCTCAACATACAACTTTCTGATATGTGGACCTTTGTCTTCATCCATCCCCTAGAAAACATTAAGGGGTAACATCAAGAACATAGTACAACTATCAAATTTTGCCACAAGAAGCAAAGTAAAATAATGGCGTAGTTATACCTGAACAAATAGCTCATAAAGATCACATATCTTATCTTCCATCTTATTGTCCATAACATCCTTCTCATCCATAGCTCCTTTTTCTTCATCAATAATTGCTTTCTGAAAGTCACCACCTGCTTTCTCTCTTTTAGATGCCTGCTTTATCATACATAGCAACAGTAAAGCACGCAATAATGTGTCCTTTGGAACATCACTAGCAAAAAGTTTAAACTACTAAACTGTTGCTTTCTACACAAGTCATTCATGCAAAAAGGGGAACAATGAAAATGTGTTGTGATTGTAGATGCACCTTACTGGAATGCAAAATAATCCAATAAAGAAAAAAATGATGATCATTTCCTCTCTCCACTATACTAAACAACATTCGGTTACACTGCCAATTAGTGTACAAGATGACACTGTTTTCAGTTTACTTTTCCAGATTATGTTGAGAGGAATAAAACAAATTTATTAGAAGCCCATCAACTGTAACAGAGACAAAGTAGCAAATACTAGTCTTCTTGATGCATTGCTAACATACACACATCGATTGAAATCTCAATTACATGATGTTTTAATGAAAATGAGCTTTATTTAAATTGGAAATGAACACTTGAGCATATTGGAAACCTGCAGTTCTATCATCTCCATGACCTCCCTTCTAATAAGCTGGAATCTGTCAGCTTTCTCTTGCTTTGCTGTTGGTCCCATTTCAACCATTTCTCTCAGATTTTTCTGTACAAAAACAATTTGGAGGAAGGGTGAAGAGGAAGGGGAAATCAGTTTACGTGCATGGAATCAGATTAAAGAAGAGCATTAGAATATCTGTCAATTACAACGTATAATTTTCCAGGATTAAATAATCACTATTCCATCTGAGGCTGATCCAAGACAATCAACACTGGTACTTACAGTGAACTATATTGATCATGAAAACCTCTAGTGTGTTTATGATTAACTATTAATCCAATTGTAATGAAACCGAATACCTTCAGTGTCCTGAGCTGAATTAAATGCCCAAGAATACTCATAAGGCGATTGATTAATTCCTCTGATATTTTTCCTTGGCTTGACTGCTGCAGTTACCAGAGAAAATTAAGTTCAAGATCTTACACATGTTCTGTCTGTGAGAGATAAAGAGAGAGAGTGTAAAGTTTCACATAAGAAAAAATTGGAAAATGATTTCTGTACCGCTAGCTTGGCAACTTTAGCAAGCTTCTGCTTCACTTCAGAAGGCAATCTTCTTTTGATAGCTGTGGATGAGGCATCAGTATCCTGAACTTCAATATTCCGCGGTCTAGCTGTAAATAAAGATTTTTATATCTTTGGACTGGAAAATAATGATCATTTATTAAAGATATCTTCAAATTTTCTCATTGTATAAGACCAAATTTGCTTGCAAAATTGGGTTACTCACATTCTGCAACCACTTTCTCTAAATCCCTGATGGCCCTTTCAAGCGTACTACCCTTAAGCTGCAAGCTAGAAACATCCTTTGGAAGTATGATGGCAGTTTTCTGCCAAAATAAAATAAAAATGAGTTTAATCTCAATGAAATTCATATCATATATTGCAAATACACAACAAGCACGTGCACACACAAGGGGTGAGGGAGAAAGGATCCATAATTTTTATGCAATTGAGAACTCATGCATACTGAGTTTCATGCCCTCTTATCAAGTAGACTGTCTGCAAACCAAAACAAAGCCATCTTATAGTGCATGATCCAATTAAAGATACACCCCGAGCTGGGTAGTGAAAAGGATAACTACATATCCTGAGAAGAAAGACCAATGATTTTACTATTTCACCAGCTATAATTGTATTAGTAATCTCCAATGCAACAAAAAGAGGATAATTGACAGGCATCAATCATATAAATCAATGTTTTCTGAAAATAAAACATCACTCTGAGTACTGTGTTCACAGCAAAAATTGAAACTTTGAAGGGTTTCTTATGCAAACTATAGTAGATTAAACAGCAACAAATTAACTAATAATGTTGTTTCTTATATGATTAAAAGCCAAGAACTATCCTGCTAGTAACCAGTATTCAGCAGACAAATCACCAAATAACGTTTTCAAAAGAAATCACCCGTCAGCTGCAAGGGAAAGCAAAACAAGTTTGATGGATACTTTTGTGCTGGGATTTCTGGTGAATATCAGAACTTATTACCTTTTCAGCTTGCACTGGATACTGAGGAAGATTCAGGTCAGGCAGTTCATGTCTTCCTTTCTTGTTTCTTTGAGAAAATTTGGAAGAGGATGTATTGCTGGTTTTACTAGCTAATCTTTTCGATTGCAGCCCAAGTTGGCTGGGAGCATAGTTTTCTTGATTCTTTTCATATGCAACTACAGATAATTCACCTGTATCTTTCACACTTCTACCCAAATTCACAGGCTGGAGGACTCCATTCATCTGTTTTTCAGTGTTATTCAGTCTTGTGCAGGAGATGTACTCATCCCTGTTTGTTATTCCTGAATAAGATGAATTTTCAGATCTTATATCAAGAGCAGCAGGCTTTTTGTCAGAAGATCCTACGGGATAAGTCAATGAATGCAGTTTCCCATCATGATGATGTTCACCATCAGCAGCTAAACTCTGAGAGTTGGTTGGAAATGGTTCAACCAGAGGTTTATTCCATGTAGCAATATCCATACTTGCATGACCTAATTTTGCATGTTTATTTCTTACATGATCATCATCCTTCTCTTCTTTAGCTTTTTGTATATTATTCCTTCTTTTCTTTGGCTGGCAGTGAGTGGATGAGATCGGTTTGTTCCTGGCATTGCAGATAAAAGAAAATCAGATCAATGTTCAAATGAAGAAACTACTTGAAGTACGATGACATGCTATTTGGCCAAAGACGAGAAAGAACAGAATGGCAGTAACTATAAAAATCAGTTAGTGAACTATAAATGTATTCTTCACATGCAAGTGTATGCTCCTCCACCACCCATCGTAATCTCTTGTACCTATATTAATGATGAATGTCCTTACCTTTATACCTAGACACCCAAATTTTCTGTGGCCATCTTTGTTCAAGATCTTCCAATTACAGGAAAAGGTGTCACTATTATTCTACAATCCAGAACATACAAGTATAATATTCAACTCAATTCATGCCTTAACCAGGATGTTGCTCTTCGTCTTCTCCATATCCTAAGCAGTAAAATAAGTGTGCACATGTTCACCAGTCAGGTTGGTGTTTCTCGTCCATCTCTCATGCATAGCTGAAAGGAAGAGTTGAGTTTTTTACGAGAATACTGGTGATGAGTTTTTTCTTTTCCTTTCTTTATGGTTACAAGGGAGAGGTTCAGACCTAAGGAAAACTTCTACACATACATTGGCGCGAGTGATGAGTTGACAAAGCATATTTTGACATTACCGCTGACTGAAAATTGCAGAAGGAAGACACCGGAGTTGTGTTCTGTTATTATGTTTATATGTGACAGATTACCACTCAAAAAAAAAATTATAGTTGGTTTATGTAAAGGTGGAGCTGTGATATATTGATTTAGATAGATTGATTGATTGATATGCAATTACTTGATTTAAAGAGCTTGATTAGAGAGATCGATTGGTATGCAATTACTTGATTTAGGGAGCTTGATCTAGAGAGATTGATTGGTATGCAATCAATAGTACTATTTTTACATGGTATCATAGCATAAATTATAAGTTCTGCTGAACTCTTTGGGTCAAGTTGTGGGATATATTTCTTAGGTTTCTCTCTTAAGACTCCATGGGTTTGGGCTATAGGCAATTTCTGGGGGTAAAGAGATTATGTTTTGGCTGGACGTTACCAACATAGTTGGGTATTTTGGAAGTTCCCATTCTTGGCAGTTTAAAGTTCTTTTTCACATCAATGTCTATTTTTCCACTAATTTAGTTCTCTTCTTCTGATTTATCATGGAGAACAAAATTTTATTGTTTGTTTTGATAGAAAGAATTACTTCACTTGAGAGTTTCAATTCAAGATGTTTGTGAATGACAGAATTATAGGGTCACATAAAAGGATCATCTAATGCTCCCACTAATCCCAATGAGATTGATTCTTGAAAGAGCAAGGATGCTTGTATTATCTCTTGGGCACTTGGATCTATTGAACTATTGAACTACATGTGGTGAATAATGTTCAATCATTTTCTATTGCAATGGAGGTGTAGACTTATCTTCAGCGCATTTATTCTCAAAATAATGATGTTCAAAAGTTTCAATAGAAGTTAGAAATTGACGACTATCACTAAGGTAATCTTTTTATTGAACAATTCTATTTTGAATTTCTTAATTTATCATTTTGGGTTAGTTCATTCTACCATTTCTAATGAGACCTTAATAGCACTAGAAGTTGTTCATCATGAGAGCTAAAAAGATCAGTTTTTGATAAACTTGTCGTAACATATTTTTGACCACCTGTCCCAATATTTTAAAAAAATTAAAAAAAGAGAGAGAAAAGATTAAGGAGTGAAACGATAGATAAAAAAGAAAAGAGGGACCAAAATCAAAAAAGAAGTTTAATTCTTTTTCCACAACTACATGATAGGGAAAAAAAAGAAAATCAAGAGATAGCGAGTTAAAAATAAAAGGCATAAGTGGTAAGAAGAGATGGAAAGGATAAATAGGGAATGACCTCTAAATAGACCAACACCAGACAGATGGAAAAAATCATGAAAGAGAAATCACAGAGAAACTACATAGAGAGGAGAGATACCCAAGAAAAGAAAAAAGAAGAGATTACCCAAGAAAAACAAAAAAAAAACTAGCCATACCCAAACAAAACAATTTACTCTCAAGCCCGCGACCATAGCCCAACCAGATCAAACCCAACACCCCCTGCTACCGAAACATCTTTGATCATCCACTTGTCATTGTAAACCAAACATTCCTGAAACCCGAATTACCTTTCTACACGCTAGTCAACACGCAGCCATACCATATAGCCCCCTTACCAAAAACGACAACCTCTCCCCGTTGCCATCTAGCCAAATCAACTGTCCCCGTCTTCTCTAAAAGTCGAAGCCCCAATTTGCCTTCTTCTTGCCAAAATCGAACCCCCACAAAAGTCAAAACCACTCCCTTATTATTGCCATAAACCCGATAGAAATTCACCCAAATATGACACGCACTGACACTGCCTAGCTCATCTCCAAAAAAAAAACATGACAACCACGCGCCACTGGTGTCCAGCCAAACTCTAGCACTTTCCAATCAATGTAAGCAACTCATGAAGGTCACTTTCAAACCCTTAAAGCAATTGATTATTTCTCCAATAATTTCAAATATGTTATTGATTTTTTTGAATTGTATTGAATATGTGTTTAGTTTGATCAATTATGTGAATTTGTTCAAGTGTTTTTGATTTTGCATAATGATTGGTTTATATTTTTCTTTTCTCGTAACTCAAAATCAATCTAGAAATATAAATCTTATTTGGGTTTCTCATCAAACGTCACATTAAAGGTAAAGGATATTGTATTGAAAATGTTGATGCAATGTATGTCTTTATATTCTTGTTATTTTTCTCTTAACTCAAAGCTGGCCTGGTAATTGTAAATCCTAATTAGGTTTTTTCTTGGATGTCGCATTAAGGGTAAACGAGTCAACTTTGATTTTCGTGTTTTTAACATTCTTTAATTTGGGGTGGTTCAAATATAAATATTGATTTTTGTGGTCTACTATTCCTTAATTTGGTGTGGTTCGTATTTTTCTCATAACTCTCAAAATCAACTCATCTTAATTAAGATTTTTTCTTAGATGTCGTATTAAGAATTAATGAGAATCTATTTTCATATTCTTTTCCCTTTCAACATGATAAGTAAATCTAGGCTGGATCAGCACGATCCCACAACGCCCATTAAGTGCGAGTGTTGACCTCTAGGCCTATTTCAAACATAATTAAGAAAAAGAAGCCAAATTCTCATTTATTGTTTACCATCCTTTTGATTCCAACACCGGTATTCCAAAAGTGAGAATTAGTCCTTATTGAAAATCAATATTTCTTTAGCCTTCTACTTCTCAGGATTCCTCTTCAGTTTTGCTTTCTAATCTTGATGATGTGTTGAGTTCTATTGAATGTTTTAAGTCAGTATTTGTGTGTCCGAGACGTCATGCATCGATCCCATTGCTTGACCTAGCCCCAAAACTTGATCTTGTCCTAGCTAAACTTATCAGTCATCTCAGATTTTACATCCTCTAAATAGGTATGGGTTCTCTCAAATAGCTCTTCAAGCTACTTTTAATGCTACTATTGTACCTAAGTCTTACTCTTAGGCTTCTATTCATGCATGATGAAAGCAAGATATATAAGAAGAGCTTATGGTTTTCTAGGACAATCACACTTGGGATATTGTTCCTTGTTTTGATAACGTCAAGCTTTTTGGTTGGGTTTATACCATAAAGCTCGTGTCTGGTGGCTCTTGGAAATCAACAAGAGTATTGGCTTGATTATAAGGAAATATTTGCACTTGTGGCCAAGATAACCACTACTCACACTAGAATGTGCTATTGGTGCCTTGAAAGGGTAGTTAATCCAACAGATGGATGTGAAGAATGCATTTCTGCATGGAGACATCAAAGAAGAGATCTACATATGACTCCTCTACTTGGCATGTTCACTCACTCCTTTCCTGAGGTTTGTCATTTAAAGCGGTGGATTGAAGCAGGCTCCACATGCTTAATTTGAGAAGTTTCGCTCTACTCTTGATTTTAATTTTATTCAAAATCAGTTTAACTCATCTCTTTCTCTTAATGACTCCTACCGGGATTGTTGCACTTCTTATATATGTAGATGATATTGTTTCTCAATTGATTGAACAACTACAAGCGCATTTTAACACTTCATTTCATATGAAAGATCTTAGTACCTTGCAATATTTTTTGTCGTTTGATACACCACTATTTGATTATCATATTTTTGCATCAACACAAGTATATTTAAGAGTTTCTCACCTTAGTCGGTCTTCAATTCAATAACTTGGTCCTTACACCAATAGAGGTCAACTTAAAGCTACAACAAGATAATGGTAAGCTATTATATGATCCCTCATCGTATCAACAACTAGTAGGGAGTTTGAAATATTTGACAATTGCTCAACTTGATATATTTTTTTGTTGTACAACAAGTTAGTCAGTTTATACAAGACCTTTGTCATTCTTACTTGGTTGTTGTACAACGTATCCTTCATTATCTCAAGGGTACATCTAGTCGCATGTTATTTTTTCCTACTAGGACTTCTTTACACTTGATAGGTTTTAGCGATGCGGATGGGTTGGTTATCCTGATACTTATCATTCAGTTGTTTGTTGGTGCATGTTTCTTAATGATGCTCTTATTTATTGAAAGAGTAAGATGCAGGATCAAATTTCTAAATCCTTAACCGAGTCTGAATATCATGCTATGAGATTGTTTGGCTTTGAGGTTTTTTAGGAGAACATGGTATTCCTCAACTAACTCCTGTTCCTCTTCATACTCATAACACTAGTGTTATTCATATTGCTAACAATCTGGTATTTCATGAGTGCACCAAGCACATTGAAATAGAATGTCATTCTATTCATGAAGCACTTCACCAATATGTGATTAATCTCCCTTACATTTCCCCAAAGTTTCAAACAGCTGATGTGTTTACCAAGGCTTTATCTTGTCATCAACATTAATTCATGGTTGACAATTGATGCTTCGTAATCCAACCACCGACATCAATTTGAGGAGGATGGTAGTTATAATATCTTGATTTTGGAAGATTGATTGATATGCAATTACTTGATCTGAGGAGCCTTGATTTAGGAGATTGATTGATAGGTATATAGTTACCTTTTTAGAGAGATTATAATTATGATTCAAGAGCGATTGTAGGGTGTAATTATGTTAATATTTGACTATTTAATGAAAAAAGATCCTCCATTGAGAGAGGCATCCAAACCATTTTGACAACCCAAACCCATATTTTGGCATCTTATATCAATGGATGATTCAATATGTAATTAATTGTAATTCAAAAAATCCAAAAATACCTTGCTCATATAGTAGACAAATCCTCCACATTCCTTCAACATGAACTAAGAAGATACTCTAATTCCTTAACCACAAAAGCTTCTTCGGTGATACATTCCACATTTTCATATATTCACAATTAGTAGGTACCCTTTACACAATCAAATTTCATAGACATTAAGTGCATGCCCATATCCATTATATATCTATGTTCTAGGAACTACACATAGCCAGTGAATATCAAAATAATCAATCATTTTAAAAAAAAATGCTTAAAGCAAGGCAAAGAACTGAATTATTTTGAAGCAAAAACCAAATATTTGAATAGACCATACTAGTTTAAATCTTTCAAACTAATTATCAAAACTTTAGCAATGCATCATCATGGGATCCCAATTGCACTGAGACAGAAAAGGAATGAAAAAGACAGAACTACCAAGAGACAAGGTGAACAAGAAGAGTTTACAAGAACTCACATGTGTTCTAATTTTCCCTTATTCACAAAGAATCCATCATGTTCGGTAGTTGACCCATCAATTTCAAAATACTCATCCTGTGAAATGTCATGGACAACATTATAACAAGTTACCAGAAAGGACTATAATGTCACAGGAATAATTAACAACCAACTTTTTCCACGATAGAAATGTTTTCAGGGGAAAAGCAACTGGAATAATATGACACCAGTGAGAAAAAATCATGGACTAGTGGTGTTGGACAAGTTTACAATGGAACAACTCTGGAATATAAAGAGAAACGTTAGAAATCCAGTGTGAACAAACTAGACCTAGCATCCAATAGGAAAATGCAATATCTAAAATATTGCAAACTTCAATATCAAGTCAATCACCAAAATAGCTGCCCCTGGAATACGAGGTGTAGAAGGTGCTTTATACAGGGATTAAAAAGCTTCAATAAGAAAAACAGCCATAACAAAACCCTAATTCCAATAAATTCTAAATAACCTAAACAAGAAATTTCATAAATAAGAACAAAATTTCTAAATTACTGATTATTACAAACTAACACATAGCAGGACCAAAGTGGTTTTTCCCTCAACTGCATCATAGAGCTTATCTGAATCATTGTGGCATGTATTTTACAGTGCAAAAGACTGGTCTTAGTCATGAGCTGAACATATCGACGTTCAAAGCAAAAGACCCAGCTAAAGTCACTACATCTACGTGGAAACCAACTCAGTAAAAGAAATAATACTGACTGTTTTTTACTGAAGCTCTTTGCCAGTCATTTCTATAACCAAGTTAACACAATGACACCAAAATATTGATGATGGTGATATTTCATTCACTATCAATATTAGACTCATATTGTAGTTACCATCATCATTAAAAAATTTATAGCCATGTTACCAACCAGTTCAGTATCATCTATGAAACAATCATCAGTGTCATACTGAACTTTATCAGCAACACCATCAAGTTCTTCCTCATCGCTTCACTGATTACCCTAAAAAAGTAAATTGTCAAAACATGGCATCACATAAGATTCTCAGGCATTGGCAGTACCAAGCACAAGTTATACATAAGATGTGAAAATTCTTCTACGTTGGCTGTTAACCTACCACAACCCCCCTCCTTTATCCATGCTTGGGACTGGCTATAGCAAGCTAAGTTAGCAAAGCAGTATTCTATTCTATTTTATTTTTCATTTTTTTTTTCTGTTACCAAGAATAAGTTGCAGAGAAAAAAAGAAAACTGCATTTATCTGAACGGTGAATATAAACAGTCCAGGTTGCACTTGTGATTCACCTGTCTAAAACTATAATGCTTGGACCTTGAAAATAACATGGAAAAAGATAGATTTGATACATGTGGCCATATTATTCTTGCTGTTTTATTAATTAGTCATATAATGGGTTAACAGTGTGCTGCTACCAAAGCTTGAGTCTTGGTTGAGTAGTTGGAGCTATAATACTAGACCAAGTGGCCAAAAATGATCAGGACTAATTAGCCATATAGTAATAAGATTATCTGCAAATAAACACAAAACTGTTCAGCTGGTCTGAACAGTAATTAATCTTAAGATATAGAAGGAAAGGGAAATAACTCTAAAGATGTTTTGATTCCGCTAATTAATAAGAGAAAACAATTTCAAAACTAAAAGAAAAAATTTTATTCACTTGTACAGGAGATGAGCCAGGCTTGGAATGCTTGGACAATCAAACTAAAAGGAAAAGATGATGAAATTAGGCCATATCCGATCCTAAAGCTGTATGGATAAAAAATCAGTTTCAAGGGATCTTTGTTGGCTTGTTAATAATTAGAATGCTATATGTGGAATGTAATCTTTCTGGTGCACATATATTAAGAAACTCCAGAAATTAAAGTGAAGAGCATCTAATAAATGTTTCAACCAAATAAAAGCAATGAATATCAGAACCTCATCATCAATCTGTGTTACATTATCACCAAAGAACAGAGACGAAGTGCAAAGAACTTTACATACCACATAGAGCCCCTCTATTTTCTCAATAACAGAACCAAGATGATTTGAAGAAGGTGCATTTTTTGATACAGATTCAGTGGGCTGGCCCTGAAATTTTGAAGCACAACAAAAGGTATCATGAATAGTGATTTCAATAAGTTTCAGCAGAAGTAGATTGAAAAGAAAGCGAGAAAGATGCAATTCGGGAGATGACATAACAGACAATAGCGCATCCATAAAGCCAAACATGCAACATAGTAAACTCCTGGAGAAGGATAACAAAGTGCATATGGATATGATGTTTACTTCCCAGCTAATGAATTAAAACAACAAGCATCACTATTTTCCTACAATAAGCAGTCTTCTATGCAGTAATATACTTGGAGCACAGTTGAGAGTGCTACTCGTCCAAATGCACATATTGCTCCAGTATTTCATAATTATCCTTCTATAAGATGAAATTAATTTGAAAACAGGACGCGAGTTAAATCTACAACTACAGATAAAATCTAAGGTTAATCACTTTTTTTTTTGGATAAAAATCTATAACAATGAAGATGAAGTTTTTTGTTAGTCACTTCTTTTTATTTTGGCATTTTATACATTTTGAGGAGATGACAGGTTTCTGCCGATGAGAAAGATCTGACACTAGCTTGTACATTTCTGCAATTATGTCAGCACAATAATAGTTTATAACAATAATATGAGAAAGGTTTTATCAATAGCAAACTAATACAACAGCCATTTCTACCTCGAAATATTTTGAACATTATGAGAACAGGTAAATAAATTATGTTAAACTTACACCATCAAGCTCAACAACTGTTTCAGTCTATAATTATGACCCTTTATAAATAAACAAATAAGTATGTTAGATAACTCACACAACACATGCAAAAAATATTTGTAGAATTAGACCTGTGTGCAGTTTTGTGAAACGAACTTACATCATCACCAGTTTCCCAACTGTTTCCCTGTCTATAAGGATTGACTCTTTACAAAAGAACAAATAATTATGTTAGCCATGTGCACATGCACAAGCATGCACACATTCTACCATTCTGCATAGCATAATATCCTAGAATATTTTCATGCCGCCATATCTTCTTTTAATACTCCATACATACAGCATTAGTGAGATATTGCACTCTTTCCTATCATAGAATTCTGCATGCCATATAAATCCACATTTAATGCAATGTTAACCATGAGAAATCTCCAACAATTTCCTATCTGTAACCAGACTTTCCTAAATGATATTCTTTTACTAAGGTATTGATACATGACGGGTTCTTCTGAATATAGCAATATGCACCAGATCATTCATCTACAACAGTGTCATATAGTTTCATATCCATATATTTTCATGATAGCTTATGGATGTCTAAAAAGGAGAGTAACAAAAATCATAACATCAGTGACAATTACTCCATTGAGCAAGCCAGTTTGGGGAGACTTGCTGCTAGCAGATTTCAAACCTTACTTTGCCAGCTGCATCATTGAATTTAGGTAATCTAAGATGATTTAATATGTAATTCAATCTTATGTAAGCTTTTACTTTTTTGACAGATATAAATCATCTATTTTTTAAGTTTCTTACTTCACAAATTTAGAAATGCAATAGATATGAAAAAATTAGAACAAAGGGCATAACATCCCATATCCATTTAATAATTGAAAGTTAAAAAGAGAATAGTCATTATTTGTACACTTAATGAACAAGAAAATATTTACCAATAACAAAAATCCATTGCAAATTGGAAGAAGTGGGGCGG
>Ga0307515_10004390_pt1 | contig 29217 bp, 38 predicted proteins | sample 17_EM_MG_FD_194513 | JGI IMG/M metagenome (GOLD analysis project Ga0307515, IMG submission 194513) | Populus trichocarpa ectomycorrhiza microbial communities from riparian zone in the Pacific Northwest, United States - 17_EM | ecosystem: Host-associated > Plants > Roots > Unclassified | place... | reverse complement strand
CTCCCCCCACCCCACCCCCCAATACGCGACAGCTCTAATTCTTCAACCCAGTGTATCTCCTCCTCACTTCCTCTGCTTGCATCCCAACAATTTCAGCTGCAGTAGCAAGGTCGACGTCGGTTCCTTCGACCCAGACCTTCTCATCCTCGGTAACCTTCTTCTTGGGCGCCTTAAACCGTGCCGTAACTGTCTGGACCATTCGCGAGAACCAGTAGTAGTTCAGGCCGTTCAATGTGAGGTTACTTCCCAGGTACACAACGGCAAGCCACAGAGGCACCTCCTTCCCTGTATACTGATGCACCAGTATCTTTTCCCCAGTCAAGGCGTCACCGGCGATAAGATCTTCGGGGGTTGCGGAAGGCGGGTGCACATAGATTCCAAAAATGTCTTGAAATACCAGGACACTGTAGTAGGTGCCCCACACAAGCCGACAACAAAAGAAGGTAAAGATGAGGAAGAAGCCGTTGACAAGCTGGTATATCGACCCAGTGAGATTGAGTTTGTCGCAGAACCAGTGGATATTGAGGAACGGACTCGAGAGTTCAAAGAGAATGAAGATGGGGGCGTAATAATTAACAAACGGTCTCTACACGCGCACAAGGATAATCAGTGTGGTTTCTACTGAGGGTGCCAGGGCGGAGGTACAAATCCCAAGCTATACACCACCAACGCCGAAAACGCATGCGCAATAAAGCCCGGCCCCGTGATATCGACATAATAAACAGAAATCATCAGATCCCACAAGAAATAACCTGTGGCATACGCCGTGACCGCAGCGCCATTAGGAGTGTACCCAAACACTCTATACAGTGCGCTGTTGTTGCTCGTGTCACTACCTGCCGCGTGTCTCTCTGCATCGGTAATTATCTGCCACAACGCGAGCGCGCAGATGAACGAGCTCTGGACGAACGAGACAACGTGGACATCCCAGTTGATCCTGGTGCGTTTTGGAAACTTATTGTAAAAGTCTGGAATAAGTAGCTTCGATAGGACGGGAGAGGCGAAGAGGAAGATGCCGTGGTAGACAAAGAATGCTCCGAGCACTTGATGTATGTGATCGGGGAGTGTGAAAAGATCTGTATTTGCTGCGAACGCTGTTGCGTAGGCCTGAAGAGGCGCCAGAGCTGGGGGACATGGCTGAGTGAAGAAGCTCATGGTAATAATGTACAACCGTACTGTTGGAGTTTGTTGACGTTAGGGTTATGGCTGTGTTGAATGCGGGAGAAGGTTGAGAATTTATTGCCAAATATTAGATTTTGAACGCGACCACGAGTCGCGAGGACCGTCGCTCAGTAGTTAACTTATTGTCGAGATCGATGCGGATGTTGGTGAGGAATGGGATCGACGCGGAAGAGATGACCTTCTCGTCAGCCGGGGAACTGTGAAGGTGGATTTGTTGGGACATGCGGTCTCACATCTCTCTCGCTTAGAATTTGCACAATACGGATTAATGTCATCACTAGTCAGCACTCGTGCGCTGTCTACACTGCCCGATGACGGACGGTACGGATGCACGGATGCATGGCCCTTTGGTTCTTTCGGATTTTATTTTACTGTCAGTGTTTCTTGGGACAAATACCTACAGATCCAGATCACCGGCCATAATAGGCAACAAGATATGAGGATTCAGGCCCGGAAAGCTGGGCTTCGGCAGACGGCGGCAGACTTTCAGGTCCCGCTCCGCTGGCGGAGCATCAATACAGGTTGCTTCAAAGAATAACTGATGGTTTAAGGCTAAGAGAAGGCATCACAGGATATAGAATCTGGGACTTTTCACTTCCCCGTCTTTCCCAATACAATCTACTCATTTGTCTACAAATACTATGACTGCCACAATAACGGCTGATGAAAAAACCTTTCAAGGAGTAAAACTTATTATGAGCACTTTTGGCACCAAGCATTGACATCATGAAAAGCCTACATCTATTAGTTAGCCCCTCACATTCCTACCATGGCCTGTTTAAATTCACACTGGAAGTCTGACGACGATGCACGGAAATCATCAAACACGACGCGAGCTAACTTCGATAGCTCCAGTGCGCGGAGGTCGGAAAGCATTGCGCGTAGTGTTAGGCCCGGGACAAAATCGGACGAGATTCACTTGAGCCCGGGATATCTCGTCTCGCCATAGCTTTGGTCTCATCGTCCCGGGATTTGAAAGCTTGGCCCTGGCGATAGTCCCGGGACGTCTCATATATATAAATGCACGAATAGCTTCCCGACAGTCCGTGCTGCAAAATCTGCTTCAACCGTGCGTGGCAGCTGTGTCAGTCACAGCCTGGGTGTTGCATTCTCTGCAGTACTTTTGGTTGGAAGGAGGACGTCTCAGAAATGATGACAGGTCGAACAGCAAGAAACAGCGACGGAGGTGACTCTGATAACCCGAGAAGTGCATAGAGTCATCCTTGCAGAATAATCCCGGAGCTTATATAGAATGGCTGATAGAAACAATATCGTGACAAGAGTTGCTGTGGCTGATAATCCTCCCCCACGGGGCGAAAGACCGCAGTAGTTACACAACATCATACCCACCCCTACTCCAATCTGTGGTTACTTTTCGTCAGCACAGCCCATTATCAGGTTCATGAAACATGTAAAGCGCTAACCTCTCAATCAAATGTACCCCCGAGCCCGTCTCGACAATGTGGCTCATCTCTCCAGGCTGAAGAACAAAAGCAGCATCTTCAAACTCCGTCTGCATTTCGCCTCTTCCAAAGAACCCCCTTCACATCCGTCAGCCAAAATACTCAACCACGAGGTTGTTACTGCCAACTCACAGATCGCCCCTCTTCCTCGCACTACTACAATCGCTTTCACTAGCCGCTAAATCTGCCAGACTTAACTCTCCGGCCCTGATCCTTCGCTCGAAGTCCGAAAGGATAGCCTTGGCTTCGTCCTTGCTTCTCGTGATCTCCGCCTACAAAAAATAAATCAGCACTCCCTTACTTGTTACTCCTGATTCAACTCAGAGCTCACTTGCTTCCATGAACTCGGCCTCCTGCTTTCCCTATGCTTCACCAACAAGTGAGCACACCGAATTTTGCCTTGTTCTGCTCCTCCGGATGACAACAACGGTCCTGTCGTGGAAAAATTCTTGGCCATGTATCGCTTTAAGATGTCCTGGTTCGAATCGCGAGGAGGCTCCCACTGAGACTGTGAAGAATTGACATTGAAGTAGTAGGGAAGCGATCTTGACTGGCTGAATTTAACGATCCAGCCTTCAGGAAGGCCGGTTTCCTGGTCGATTTGCCCCTAGGTAACAGTAAGACACTTTTAGCAATGGCTAAGTGTGTGGGAAAACAATTTGGTGTGGGGGATACCATGATTGATGAATGCCTGTCAATAGATGTCTGGCAATGATGGTGGTTGTGGAAGTGATAATTATGATGGTAGTTGGGAATCGCAACACAGAAACAATGCGATGTTGGTCTACCAAGTCCTTAGAACATGCGGGGTACAGCTCCTGCCGTTACCCCACAAAGCCGAACTTCAGTCTAACCTTTATTGATCCCGAAGCCAGTTCCGACAATATCAGATATCACTCGGATCCCGATTACTTAGTATGTATATTCGGACCAGATCTCGCTCCCCAGCTCCTATGTTGTCACCCCTTAGGCGAAAAAGTCTGGGCACGATATCAATTTGGACTGAAATGTCGACCTCCAGGCTACAACTGCGTATATTAAATACATGAATCGATAGAAGCACAATAGAAAAGTATGGATACTGTAGCGAACAAACAAACACCCAATCGTGACTTTCTATTTCCCAATGAGGTCAGTGTGACATCTTTTTTTTTAACTTCGGGAGTCTGGGGGGGTTTTTTTCATGAATTGAAGGTTGTAATTTCCTCTGGAGGGACTCAAGTACACTGGGTGGCAAATGCGGGGGATCCTTTTGACTGATTAGTCGATTCCAACGCAGTAAAATCGAGGAAGCTGAAAGGTTTCGTTCACGCGACCTCGAACTTTATGAACATCAGCAACACAGGACGGGCTTCATTGTGACTAAAACGAAAGGTTGGCTTTTTACTTACCATACCAGTCTTTGTGATTCATTATGCTCGAACTGTCAGATAAAACAACAAAACGATTGGAGGTGTCAATATCTCATAGCACTTCCGCGACTCCATGCAAACAATCTGCCACCACATCAAGCTTGCATCCATCAAATTGTACCATCTCAACACTTTTACAGCAGCGTCGTTGATATCCAGACACTGGCAGGGTTGCCTATCTGTTGTCGTGGCTCCAACTGTAGGCATTTCCACATCGGAAAACAACCATCCATGCTCTTCCAATCGTATCCTTGAGCTTTTCTGCATATTAGTTCTGTGAATTCAGTAGTAGCTATCGCCCTTCAGCACTGTACTAAGGTGACTTCTTCGTCCTGCAGATTTTTGTGGGCGGCGGTGAGTTGACCAGAGTGTGAAAGAGGAATTATTTCCGGCGCCTGCCTCCAATAGATGAATTAACCCCAAGATCTATGCACAAAGTACTGCTGCGGGTAGTGTGGCGAAATCCGAGTGATAGCATACCAATCTCCAGGGTGCAATAGGTACTAATGCAGTCGAATATATATTGTGAATAGCGCATTGAAGGAATAGTGGGTGCGTTACGAGATTATTCCAACGATTAAAGACAGTATATCCACATCTGAAGTTTGGAGAATCTTGTCCGAGTTGCACCAGTATTTTGCGGTCTGTCTTAGATATCTCCTCCTCATTCGTAACACCGACTATGGCCAGAGGGGATTAGTTCCTGAAAGGCTCAAGGTCCTTGACGATGTCTGCCAGATCTGGGCCAGGACTTTCGATCTTTAAGGCCCATCCATCTTCCGACGAAGCTAGAATATAGAGAACTAGATTGATCAAGCTCTAGCGTGAAAGAAACGATTCTGGAGCAAATGTGCAGGTGATTGAAACCGAAAAGGGCCTTACATGTAACGGGATATCTGTTATATGACGCCACTGAGGCCCACTCCTGGTTCCTGTTGGCCGTTGACATCTCAAAGTCTCATTTCCGAGTATGTAGATGCTACATGTTCGGCGTTTCGGGGGATACCAAGAGTAACCACAGGATACACCCAATCTGAAAGCAGACACAGTGTTGAACATGCAGTTTTGAAACATCCCTCCTTCCAAACCCCACTCCCCCACTTCGGATGGAAGAAAATCCACCGAGCCGGAGGCTGTGCACACTTTCGCCCAATAAAATCGCCTCAGCTATAGTATTTGGGTGTGACGACCAGTGGCAAGATGCAGATGTCGAAATCTCACACCCTTGAAGAATGACCCCAAAGTATTGGGGTGCATCATTTGACGTCAATTGGAACAGCTTTTCTCGGTGTAAACATCAACTCGTAGAATGCCATCCAACTTCTATCTTATATTCGCAGATGATAGGAGTTTCTGCATTAGATCGAGCCTTGTTGCCTCAAACGCAATCCTGGTAGCTAGAAATGCAGATCCAATGAGATCTAGGGCGATTTCAACACAAGTGGCGACGACAAGTCCGCGCACTACGGCAGGGACCTTAGCTGACACCTGCCAGTTCGATGCTGTAGATTCAATGCTTTATGGAGGGCCGCCACGCGCATAGTTGCAGTGGTTTCTATATACCACCTATAGATTCATATCTGCATAATTAGCTTTATTTCGTCAGTTTTGAGATACTTGTGCCAACGGACCAAACCCTGAATATCAATCCAATGGTTATGATTGCCTCAAAAAAAACACCCCTTGGTACCGGGTCTTTTACCGTCAAGGGTATGTGGATGACGAGCAATTGCTGCAAATAGGGATGTCGAATCTCAGTCACAGATGATTCGAGGCAGACATTTGTCATGTCAAGGATGTCACGCACTAACAGTTCCTGGATATGTTGCGGCAAAGATCTGTGAACTTAGATGAGAGAATCATCCGTGTCGGTAAATGACAAGACTGGTGACAAGATATGTCTGACGGTTAAGAGGATGCGGTACCTCTAGTTGCAACTGGCAACGTTGTTTCTGCTCAGAAAGTTGGAGCGTACTTCCCTCATGTTTTGTAGATCGGCTCTTAAAGAGAATTGGGTCGGTCTTTTCAAATTTCTTGCTATTGTCGCTACGGTCTGGATGGCGGGTGGGCGGACGTTCAAGAATATCAGGGTTAGGGTGGACGGGCGCTTATTCTAGCGCTGGGACCCTTTCCTTTGCGGAAGCATGGAAGCATGCTAGCATGATCGATTGACGCGTTCGTTCTTACTTTATTTACCATTCCTACAGCCCCCGTAGAAGGGTTGAAGAAGCCAGGGTACCAGTCTGCTTTGAACTCCTCCCACGATAATTAGGATGCAATGGCAAGCCTTTGTACCCGCTCCCTGAAAACGACCATCTGTCCTTTGGCACAACATCAATGCTGCTCACTTCCGCGACGGCAACTCAACGATAATATTGCAATGGGTACAGAAACGTATTCCTTCCCAATTCTACCTCCTCAATGGGGCCGACTCTAACAGGGACTAAGGAACAGCAGCATTTACGTTGATGTACTCGTGATTGGCGCTGGCCCTACAGGACTCGGCGCTGCAAAACGCCTGAATCAACTTGTGGGTGATTGCTTTTATATCGCACATAATGGGTCGAAACTGACATATTTCCTGATATAGAATAAAGCTTCATGGAAGCTCGTTGAAGCAAATGAGGTTCCCGGTGGGTTGGCATCAACAGATGTTACACCGGAAGGTTTCGTCTGTTTACTTACACCTTTGATTATCAACACAAACAAAATACTGACAACACCGTCACACCACCAGCTATATGATGTAGGCGGCCACGTCATATTTTCTCACTACAAGTATTTCGATGATTGCATCGATGAAGCACTCCCGCGGAAGCAGGACTGGTATACTCACCAACGCATTTCCTACGTTCGCTGCAAGGATACATGGGGTATTGATACCCTGTACAAATGACAAACAATTTGTTTTATAACATAATGCTAATCGGGATACCAGTTCCCTATCCGTTTCAGAACAATATCAGCATGCTCCCGAAAGAAGAGCAGGTTAAATGTCTGCATGGCATGATTGATGCACTAGAAACAAGTAGGGATTCGGATACGAAGCCCAAAAATTTCGATGAATGGATTATCCGTACGATGGGTAAGTTTGATGTGATACAGCTGTTGAGTAACCATGGGAAGGGGTGATAAAGTTATCGGGCTCACAGACACGGTACATAGGCACTGGCATTGCTGATCTGTTTATGAGGCCGTACAACTTCAAAGTGTGGACTGTGCCCACAACGGAAGTAAGCCGCTGGGGTGATTCAGCACCGAACCATGCAGACTGACGGTTCTATCAGATGCAGTGCTCATGGCTTGGGGAGCGTGTTGCCGCTCCCGACCTGAAAACTGTCACCGAGAACGTTATCCGTCAAAAGACCTCCGGTAACTGGGGTCCCAATGCAACGTTTCGATTCCCCGCTCGCGGAGGTACGGGAGGCCTTTGGATCGCGGTTGCCAATACGCTGCCCCAAAACAAACTGGTTTTGGGAGAAAAAGGAAACGTTCAAGCTGTTAATGCTGATGCAAAGGTCGTGATTACCAAAGATGGAAAGAGAATCCAGTACAGGAAACTCATCAGTACAATTGCGGTAGATTCTCTAGCCGAGAAGATGGGTAACGAACAGTTGATTAGGCTTGCCAAGAAACTCTCATACTCTACAACACATGTTGTTGGTATCGGCATTCGAGGAGCCAGGCCGCAGAACATTGGCGACAAATGCTGGGTGGGTGTTCAAAGTCTGATGGTTTCGGTTATTCTTGAAGAACTTCCTTTAATAAAAAAACGGATGAGTGCAGCTTTACTTTCCCGAGGATGATTGTCCTTTCTACAGAGCTACTATCTTCAGCAATTACTCCCCAAACAACCAGCCATCCGCGAATGTAAAGCTCCCAACAATCCAGATGGCAGATGGCAGCAAGCCGGAGTCGATAGAGGCGAAGGATGGACCTTATTGGTCACTAATGATGGGTTTGTCTCTGTCTGCTCAAGACGCGTCTATCAAGTTTTGACATACTCTAGAGATCTCAGAATCCCGTAAGAAGCCGGTAGATAACGAAACGCTCCTTACCGACACTATTCAAGGCTGTGTAAATACCACGCTACTGCAACCCAACGGCGAGATTGTTTCAACGTACCACAGACGCTTTGACCATGGTCAGTGTCTACACGGAAGGTATCGAAGTTAACGAACGTGCGATTGACAGCGACACAGGATACCCGATTCCCACTCTAGAACGTGACGAGATCTTGGACAAACTACTGCCAGAGTTGAAGGCCATGGGCATATACTCTCGTGGCCGTTTCGGAAGCTGGAAATACGAGGTAGACGTATTTTGGTAAGAAATTTGGAATACTAGCGCTGATTTTTCTTGTTTCCTTCAGGTCGGAAACCAAGATCATTCGTTTATGCTCGGAGTCGAGGCGGTTGACAGCATCCTCCTGCATGGGGGTGAGAAGTCTTCAAATTTTGCCGTGAGGAGGATACTAACGAAGTGCTTAGCCGAACTCACGCTCGACAATCCTGACTTTGTCAACGGTCGTCCCAATGGTATGGAAACGCTGGTGTCTTGGGTAGCTGACGCTAACGTTGTGCACAGTCGAGCGGAGACTGCCCAGGGAATAGGAAGTCTTGCAGTTAAGAGCCCAACCAAATCCTGTCTCAGGATTCTTTTTGAATATATGCACTGATTACTCAAGAGGTTTTAGATTTGGTGTAATATAGCAATGCGGGAGCTGTTTAGATATCTTTGTGTATTTTGGACATTTTATTGGAACCTATAGATATGTATTTATTCTATGACCAATGGCTGTGCTTTAATCATACTTTTTGGATAATGTCGTGTTCACAACCAATGAAAATAAACCAATCATCGGCGATCGTCGTTAATAACTTGCTGTTTATCTCTGTAAAAGCGGCGATTATTTCTCTTAGGAGTCTCGCCTTCTTTTACGCTTGCTAGTGGCGGTGCTGTTGTCTTTTTTGGGTGTTGTAGGCGGCTCAATATGCTCCGCAGCTTCATCTTCGCTTTCCTTGTCTGTATCTTCTTCAGATCCCTCGGTATCTATACCTTCAATCACAGCATCTTCGTCATCCGCATTCCTGTCGTCTCCACTATTCTCCACCTCTCCTTCCACCTCTTCCTCTTCCTCCTCATCACTCGCCTCATCGTCATCCTCAGGCGCAACCTGCAACGGCCTCTTCGCGGCCCTCCTCCAAAACATCAGACTTGTCTGTCCAGGGCCCATACCCACCTTTAGAGAGGCATTAACAAGCGCCCTATAGAATGCTACAGCCTCCTTCTCCAATCCCAACACGCGGAGGGACCTGATAATCCTCGTGATCCTTAGATGGTTATGATCAAATTTCCGCCACCAATTTCTGGCGACCTTCCCCCAGCCCCCCTCATCAATCGCTACCCCTCCTTCTTCACTCTTGAAACCGTAGAATTTCAACATTCGCACAAAGCTTTCGCCTAGCCGCGAGCGTAGCACGGGTGAAGAACGGAATGCATTGATAGTAGTCAGGTTTAGCACCGGTGCCGATCTGTTGAAGGGCGACGCCTCCGGGAGCGGGAAAAGCCATTGGATGTAGTCGTGTAGATACTCGAGGCGCTGGTCTGGGAAGCAGAGAATAGTGCTTAGGGTACGCCCGCGTGAGTCAGTACCGGCGTGCGTAGGTGAGTAGAAGCGAATTAGTGGGGTGTTGGGTAATGGCGCAGGCGGGGTAGGGAAGGTGATGGGTGAGAGACGAGAGAGGTAGGTGGAGTCGATGGTGCGGTGGCGGAACATGCTGTGTGTGAGTTGGTGAGGAGAAAAGGAAGGCAATCTGCGAGAATGTGTGGATGGTAGGTGTGGCGTGAACTAGAAGAGCCGGATACATTCAACCGATAGGGCCTAGCAGGGGATCCTCCATAGGGCTAGAGCCAGAAAACCTTAATTGTCACTACAAGATCTTTTCGCGTTTAAGATTCCTTATTCTGGTTCAACGTGATGTCTCGTCATTCCTCTCGTCTCATCAAACGCAAAAAGCCCCATCGATAAAAAAAAGCAAACCAGCCATCGAAGAATCCTCGTCATGCTGTCCAGAACTAGAAGAGAAGGTGATGATCATTATCGAGCACCGAGGGTGGCGCAACAATTCCTTTTACGCCACAGCAACAACTCTACAGGACCGACAACCCCAACCCCCACCGCTACCTTCCACCCAACCCATCATCGATCAATGCTTAGATAGAGTGCCTTCGGTGTACCCGGTTGTTTGTTCTTGGGGTCTTCGGGGGCCAAGCCCGTGGGTTGTTGACAGGTTGGAGAGGCTCCAATCCCCGAGCACGACTCGGTCGAGTGGCCAGCAAAAAATAAAAATAAAATAAAAATACCTCCCCTCTCGCTCTCTAGTTTCGGGTACATAAGTACTAAGCACACACGCGCAGGGTATGTCGACATGCTGCGTCTACATGCATACTGAGGAATCAATGGCATTCGAATGCTAATATTCTGTAGCGTCAAGGGATTGGAAATGAAGGAAGAAGGGAACTAACGAGCGAAGGATTGTGTGAGAGTACGTACCCGATACGTGATACCCAGCCTGTAACGATTACACAACTGCACTTTCTGCTCAAAGGAGTATTCATTCACGCGGTTCCCATTCGCCTGCTGAGGCCCGGAGACGAGAGACATCGGGCGAAACGTATGTCTCAGAGGCCATCGCATAGGTCCAATTCCAACTGCCCCCACATACTTCTGTATATCAGACCTATGGTGGTGCCTTTCTCTTCAATCAATGCCCCAATGTACACAGCATACGTCACCGCATGCTCCCGTAATGAAAGAAAAATATACATGTAGATACTATGCAAAACTGTTTTCACCTAACTCGCCCAATCCCCCACATGCATCTTCAATGCACAACAATAAAAAGGCAAGGAACCCTAAAACATCTATTTGGATTCGGAAAGGGGGTAACTGCATGTGGGTTTCTCCTCTCCACTTTCAGAAAATAGGATACGACACAGAAGAAAATGCACCAGCCCAATCCTGCAGCGAGCACACAGACCAAAGGAAATGGTAAAGAAAGATGCTTGGCTGGGAATGCCGGTTACAAAACAGGATATATCGCAACAGATACGCATACAAAGGAAAAACGAAAAAACATAACCAAAAGCCCTAAGTATGTATAACGAATGGTAATTGAGAACAACTAATCAATATAGTCATACAGTAGTCGAATATTAGGCCAGAAAAACTCCAAGATACCGAAAGGAAACAAGCCAAAGAAATGATGGCACGCTGGAACTTTTGTTGATGCTGGACTCCAAGTACAACGTGCTCGTATCTCGTAAGAGTGCGGGCGAATAGAATAATGGATGGTCGAGTTCAAGACCGACTACCGTCACCCCGATCGCTACCAGCTTCGGGTGGAGGCGGGGGTGGGGGTTGGTACGGTTGTCTTCTAAGGTCGGATCCAGCCGAATAAGGCCGGGAGGGAGGCTGCGGGTGTTGAGGTGGAGGTGCGGATTGTTGCCGCTGCTGATGTTGTTCTTGTGATGTTGAATGAGAAGGTGTACCACTACCACTGTGGCCCGCCGATCCTCCACTATCGCCGGCTGGTTGTTGATACGGCGGTTGTTGCCCCCCATGACTGATCGCCTCACCTATCGAAGATGCCTCCCCAGCCCCCAGAGATCTGCGCTGTCGGGTTGTTGGTCTAGTGTAAGGTTCAAACCCCCGCACTGTTGTATTCGTGTCACTTCTGTTACGGGAATGTCCGCGACGTGTTCTACTGGGTGTAGTAATTGCAGAAGATACTGATTGAGATGGAGAGAATGGTTGCGTACTTGGCGGTGGCGGTTGAGGTTGGGTGGCCGTCATTTTCCGTTTCTTCGGGGAACTTGCATACTCAGCCCCCGACAAGGCATTCGGAGGTGGATGGTGAGTAAATGGCGAATCAAGATGTCTCTGTGGCGAAGCTGTGGTCTGAACTGAAGATCCTCCTGCTCCAGATTGAGAACCTGGAGGGACCCAATGGTGAAAAAATATTGATGGTGACTGTGTTACTGGGGTCGTTTCCTGCTGGTGGGATGTTTGATGCTGGGGACCTGACGCTGGACCTGTTGCTGGAGGACCCATCGGCATATGTACTGGTACATTAGGGTGAATTTGTTGGATCTGAAGTTCGCTACCAGTACTGATTCTAGGAAGACCAGAGCGTGGCGGTACCGGTTGCGAAGGCGTCAACGCCTGCTGCAATGGAGGCTGCGCTTGTGCGCCGGGCCTGGGAATGGCACCAGTGTTGGGTAACTGGTATGTCGAGACGTAATGGGCCGGTGGGCCTACTTGAACGTTACTGCCGCTGCCCCCACCACCACTACCACCACTAGTTGGAGGTCCCATTTGCTGCGGTTGTTGTGGAGGATGTGGCGGCGGAGTGGGTTGTGCTGCAACGGGGGTCACAGAGGGCTGCTGATGCATCTGATGTATCGACCGAGTCTCTCGTCGAAGCGCTGGTCCATGTGCGGGGGAAGCTGGTAATGGCACACCTGGTATTGAATGCTGGGCAGAGCCCTGATGTTGTGTCTGTTGCTGCAATATTGCCATATGTTGAGAAACATACTCATGCACCCATTCCCCGCTTGAAGAAGAAGCTTTCACGGTTCCAGCACCCATAAACATCAACGGCACCAACGGTGGTGGGATACCGTACTTGAACGATTCCCGCAAAATCTCCAGCTCTACCCTTCTTGTCTCTCCTCTCAGCCGCTCTTGCTGTGTACGCTCCTCTTCCGCCCTCCGCCTCTCTTCCTCCATCTTTGTCAGTAGCCATGTCCTAAGTGACTCCTCCGAACCCTGCCATGGCTGCGGTAACTGCCCCAAACCCGAGCTGGAGCCCTGAGAAGGAGAAGGTAGAGTCATAGCCGCCGGGGGAGGCAAGCCTCGATGAGGAGTGGTCATGAGAATCGAATGAGCGGCGCAAAACTGCTAAGAATGCCGGCAAGGGAATGAAAAATTGGCAGATGATTGTGAGTGTAAGACCATCGACTTCCGGCTTGCCTATAACTGTCGACGGAAAGATGGTTAGCTTGAGCGTCGTGCTTCGGGGAAGCGATACACAGCTGAAACGTAATAAAAGCCTAAAGACCGGGATACAAACAGATATGTGTAGCTTGAACGGACGACGGCAGCAGCAGCAGCAGCAGCTGTAGTTATATTTTTGTCGGGTGTGGCTGACGGTGGGAAATGGTGAAAACACAACGACCCTCCAAACTTCCAAAGAAAAAGATACTCTCCCGCTGAATATAGTGAAGCAAAAGACCAACTTCTAGTGAAGTCGAGTACTCAAGTAGAGCGGCTCTCGCGATACTAGGGACTGGTCCGGAACCTTTCCACAGGAAACCTAATGCCTGGGCAGCAGCCAATGAGTCCAAATATGCAGGAATACAGATGGCAGCAGCGCCACAATAAGATGTATTAAACTGAAGGAGCGTGATGATACTATCGGTGTCGAAGGCGACGAATGTTGAAGTCTAAGGCACTGCTGCTGCCCGGCGCAGAGAGATGAAAATCCGTAGGATGCAAGATGTAATGTAGAAGAATTGCTTGCCTGAGTATGGGTTGACTGATTAAAGAGACCCCTCCGTGGAATCAACAACGGAGATCGGGGATCGTGACTGGACAAAATGAGCGTGGGTTGCTGCTAGGGGTAAGAAACCAGAACTTGGATCGATTGGGATCGATTCAAGTTGCCTGTCCGCCTGCACAAAAATCACAATAATGGGTATGGGGGAAAAATAATAGTGGCGGTGGAAAACAAAAGGTGGGGCGCTGACTGGGCTCCCCAAAAGGAAGGGACTGACAAGAAACGAATTGAATTGAAAGAGAACCAGCAGCGAACAAGTGCGCAGAGATGAAGGAGAGAAGAGAGCGGCGCGGCGGAAGCAAGAGTGACAGTGGCAGTTGCAGTGTAGCAGTGGCAGACCAGAGCAGACCAGAGCAGACCAGACAGGCAAGGCCGACGCTCCGACGTGCAGCGTGCGTGGGAAGCTCGTGGCAGAGAGGGGCGGCGGCGTAGCATGCACCACCGCGTACTGGCTAGAATCAATCCTCTGGGAATCAACACCAGGAATCAATCCTTGGTTCTCTCTTCTGCTTGTTGCTCTTCCCTGTGGCGCTGCTGCTGGGGTAGACAACTGCTTTCTGCTGTTGCTGCTGCTTCTGCTGCTCCTGCTCCTGATTGCTGTTTCCTGCTCATCAACTTCCTTCCTCCGTCGGTGTTGCTTGTTGCCTGTTCTCGAGAAAAAAAATACGGGAGGTGGTGTGGTTGTGCCCGTCTCCAAAGGACATCAAACGCTAAGCCAAAAACTATCCAACCTTTGTATGAATTTGGGACAGATCCCTGCAGACAGGTCCTTGACATACTTGCAACCGGCACCCAAACAAACCTTGATTTGGAAAGTAGAAAAATCTCCTATCCAATCAGAGCGCGGCTGTCAACCTGGCGCTGGGCTTCGAGAACGGACAGCGAAGTACTTGGTACAAGCACAGGTATTTTTCCGTCGGAATTTCTGTCGATAAAGAGAGAGAAAAGGGAAACGAACAAGAAGGCCAAAAGCAGAAATAGGAAAATCTAAACCAACAAACAAACAGGAAAAGGCTAGTGGGGAGGTATTAAAATGGAGCTAATTGAATGTAAACAAATATGAAACTTCGGATATGCAATTTTGATGCAGGATTGAAGGCGACGCTACACCAATTGAGACTTAAAGGGCTGAAAAAATGAGAGACATCGCCTCCGCTTCGGCACCAAGCGAGAGACATTTGCAACCCCGGGATATCGAGATGAATTGGCTGTGCAACCAAAACAAGTGAGACTTTTGCAGACAACTGAGATCTCCGGGCAGCCCGAGCATCATTGCTATTGTTGATGGAGCCAAATGACGAATATGGACAGGTGAAAAACACGTGGAATTGAACAGAAGTGGCCGTTCCTCCTCTTGTATTTGCACTGCACCTTGTCAATGTAGGAGTAACGCCGTTGGATGCGGTATCGTGCGCACCCAAATAGGCAAGCAAAGTTGTAAACAAAGATGGCTGAAAGGGTAACAGAGATTCCTACAAGCAAGGGGGAGCGGGTGATTCGAAGGCGCCAGGATGTAGTTGAAACTACAGTACCGTATAATCTGCGAAATAAGCCGCACTTGGGAATAAGCCGCACCCGGTGACTCCAGTCGAAGAGAGCTGTTGATCTTTCAGAAGCATTCAATCCAGAGCTCACAATGGATAGAATTATTTGCTTCGAAGATTTTAAGCTTCATCAGATGCTGGTCTTGTGAATAAGTCCGTGCGGATTATCGGCTTATTTCCCAGGTTATATATCCTGGGAACCGTGTGTTGATGATGAGGGAGCCGTGGTTTCCACATTTGGACAATAGAAAAGATATTCCTGGTGGCGATGATTGTGGAGGGTCCCTGGTCCCGGGGCCAGAAGGAATATGGTGTTGACACGTCCGGATCGAGACGCCTTACAACCCTGCAGACGACACCTACTAAGCACCTAGATTAATTCATATATCCTGTATGACGAGCACCTTAGAGTTGCTTTTCCATCGGTTATCAAACTTCAGAGTGCTGCAGTCAAACTCGGAGACCGCCTATGATACGTTTGAGCCGCGAGCGCTTCATCATTCACATAGAGTGGCATCCTTCAGCGGCAATGCACTTCACCACACTATGTCATGAGAGCATGGATGTTAAAGAACAGGGAACATTTGAAGCGATTTCTGAGGTCCTCATCAAGGATAACCCTCTGTCGGCGCGTATCTGTAATTGACAGCACATAGAGGCAATGTCTATTAATTATGATTAAGGGTTGATACATTACTCTATCAACGAAGGAGAATCGAAACGGAAACCTTCGGAATTTGACAGAAATACCAAGGTCCGCCAAAGAACGCTGTAACGCCATGAAACCCAAATTCCAAAACCCAAATTCCAAAACCCAAATTCCAAAAGCAAGACAGTAGCCACCAATACCCAGCTAGAACCCTCAAAAGAACGGTATCGGAGTAGAACATTATACAAAGTTGTGAGACTGTATGTCACCCTTCAACTTCTCCATCCTTGATTGTCAGAAGTGATGACCAAACTTCCGCTTTCTCATTTTCCACTCAGCTTTAACCACCTTCATTAGCATATCTTCGTCTTTGACCGGTATGAAACTCGTTAAATTCTTCATTGCATCTTCGAAATCGGATTTAAGGATGATGGACTTCAGACCATCCAGAATAGCCGCACTCGTTGCATGTAAAATGTCCAACGTTCCGTCAAAGTGGCTTTTCGACCCAAGATCTGGATCCCCCAACAACATAAATACATCCCACACACGAAGCTGTGCAGCGAACGGAATCGAATAGTTAAACAGTGTGAGATACCATCGAGTGCCGTACGCTGTGGGGCCAATACCGAGGTCTGTCTGTAAGAAATTGTCAACTTCATATCATGCTACAATGTGCTGCATTCATGCACTTACCAACTTCTTGCTTATCGGATTCCCTCTCATCCAGGCGGCATCGAATTCATCCAACGCTGCCATGAGCCCACCGAAACCTGATTGATACAGCTTCCCAAGCCCCCTCAGTTCCCACAATCGTACCATCATCACAAAGGCTGTCTCCTCGTCGTAGTAACATAATAACGTAGCAGCGATGCTAGCCATCCCCTGAACGTACCCAACACCCGGGTTGTAGAGGGCTAGGGCATGAAGCACGCGGAAAAGCAGTCGTTGGCCCCCTCTATATCGTCGCCGAAACATTACATGAGAGCTGATTGTACGCGGTACATCCAAATCTATCTGGACATCATCTGCCGACGGTCTCTCAAGAAGCTCCTAAGACTATGTTAGCATCGGCCCTTTACAATTTCATCTAACTAGAATAGCGGTGCACATACATTATAAATAGTGATCAATTCCACATCCGGCTTTCCAATCTTCCTCGATTTAGAGCTCGCAGTTAGAAAGGCGTGCCAGGCAACACCCCTCCAGCAATCCGGAATCCCCTTCCAGGTTCTGCTGATAAGTTTGGAATCTGTGGTTATGAAGCTCCACTCTAAGCCAGAGCCCTTTCCAGTTCCTCTCTCTGACTTTTTCCTCCTCACAGCCATCACTCTCCACTTACGCGACCGGGTGTTCTCTTTGTCGCGCATAACAATTGACCGTTCCGGGTGAGGTGACTTAAGCATTTCTGGCGCGGACGGTGACAAACGAAGGGTCTTCAGTGCGAGTTGTCGTTTCCGCGGTTCCTGAGACTGAAGGAAAAGCGCAGTGGCAACACGTTTAGGCGCAACCTTCACATCAGTAGGGGTCGGCGCGGATGAACTGATGTAAGCGTGGTTTATAAAGCCATATCTAAAGAGAAGAGTGAGTTACTGTGATGCAGGCGAACCCTAGCTCCGAAGTGAAGCAGTATTAAAGTACCTGTCCACATCATGACCTTCTAGATCATCCCAGTCTTCTACACCCCCTGCCACACTCGACCGTTTGCTATCAGCTCTCGCCTCTTCGAGTGCTGCGCAGATCCTCAAATCTATCATGCTATCAGACCTAGACCCAAACGGGAGCTGCTAGGAAATTCTACCTTCTGCGCTTCCACCTAGTTGGCTTCTGCGCGCCACTTCTCTGCTTGCGCCGGGAAAACTACTTCGAGTTCCGCGCTGTCGAGACACTCCAATCGCTCCTTCTTCAATAATGCTGGAGATGCGTCTCTGAGCAATATCCGCAGAGAATTGACTGCTAACGTCGCTACCTATTCCTCCCAAGCTTGAATCGTACAAGCTTCGCACTCTGAGACTGAGTACTTCGTCTTCTGGTGATATTACCGAGGAGGCTATTAAACTTCGATCACCGATTGACTTTGCCGCAATTGACCTCGCATCAGCAGCGATTAGGCCAGTAGGGGGTCTTGTGTCTTGAACGGCCGGAGGTGTTGCTGCGCTGTTGATGGTTTCCGGCATATCACTGGCTTCCATGATTTGTTCCGACCTTCCAGCACTAGCTTCAGCTATCTGGATTCGATTCTCGTTCGAAACTATCGACGTGGGAAGAGCTTTCACAGTTGGCGAAGGTTCCAGGTCTGGAGTGAGGACAGAGTCTAGTTTGGCGATGCGTTTTTGCTCCTCCTCCTGGCTTTCAATCGTATTACCTTTGGTCCGGAGATGCACGGACGACGCGTCATTTTGTATGAATTCCAAGTGGTCTGTAGTAGGGGCAATTTCGGGAGTTTCTTGTTCGCTTTCAGGTACTGATGACGGTGTTGCAGCGGTTACATGCAGCTCACCGGGGCTAGGTTCTGCAGAATGTGGTAATGTCGGAGACGCAGGAGGAATAATGCTGTCGCAACTATCCGCCGGCTCCCGGAGTAGGCTTCGTGCTGCCGTTGGGGAAGGGTCTTCACCCATGGCGTCCGTGATCTTCGCGTGGTGTGCTGATAGGGATGTTTAGCTATCTTAGGTTCCTATGTATTATTGTTGTTCCATGCCAATAACATAAAGAAGATCCGTCTTGTTGATCAGAGGTAAGCTTTGGGCGAGGGTGATGCAGTAGGAAGCCGCTAACGGTAACGACAGCTTCAGGTACTTGTAGTTAGTAGTCGTAAGCAATTTAACGTCGTGAGGGATGAGAATGTGAGTGAGCGCGAGTGAGCGACAGACATTGGGGAAAAACAGTCGGAAGGATTGGTTGCTTTAGGTTGTAGTCCGTAGACTGATAACTTGATGCACCTTCCAGTTAGAGTTCTTCGACCTAAATAACAATGCGCCGGCCAAACTTGTCGAAATTAACCAGCAACTCATTGACACATCTGCTTTTGCGTAATTATGGCCGCTACCTCCGAATAACAGTTTACTTATACCGAGGCGTAAGTAAACATCCCATATAGAGTAACATGAAGGTGCCTAGGTTGCAACTCCTTAATCCTGATATGGACCAGGGTTAGGGTTGTTCCATTCAGCGAGGGATACTGCCTAGATCGATTGCCACAACACCGCTTCCAGAATAAAAGTACAAAAAGTGTGATGACGTTTGAGAAAACAGTTTAGAACGGCTTTCGATTCGGTTCAAAATCTGACACCAGGGCTAAGCAACAGCGGCTTGGCAGAGCTAACCGTTGCTGCTTGTCATCAGCTACACGGATCCACAGCCCAAAATATCACCCATCTCAACTTTTCTCTCGGGACCTTCTCGTACTACCGGTTATGGATCTCGGGGATTTCCAAAACGACAATGGCTTTGATATCGGCGGTGATCTCGGTGACCTCGGCGACTCACACCCACGACAGCTTCCAGCAGACCTTCCAACGTCCCTGAACGATCGGCGACAGACTGTACCTGTATTTACTGAAACTGAGGTTTATGATGGCTGGCAAGGTTCGTGCTAGCCTTCAGACGAGCTCGTTACGTATCAAGGCCTCCGCGTGGCTCCCGCAGTCGTCCCCACTCTACCCCTCCCTCGGTCATTCAGTTCGCCGCAATCTCATTTACCACCCCTGTCGAGACTACCGGTGCTAACATTACTTGTCTTCTTTTTCTCCAGGTGAATCCCAATTCATCACCGCACCGGTACCTGCGCGACTCGATTTCGGCATTGGACTAAACTACCGAGACGAGGAGGAAGATGTTAAGGGTATTGAAGAGAGCGAACGCCGCCTGGAGTCTATGATGGCCCAACAAGCAGCATTCAAAATGGACGGGTCGGGATTGGATGATGATGAGATAACAAGTAGCACCAAACTGTCGGATCGAGAAAAGAAGGATCTATTACAGAAGGCTTTGAATATGGCTGCTAGTAATGGTGAGGAGGAACGAGTACGGAAGCTACTGAAAGGAGAGGCAAGCAAGATCATCGACGTTAATGCGCCGGACGAAGAGGGAACTAGTCCCCTGATATATGCGAGCTGCTTTGTAAGGAGCCACTGTACCCTAGGCGGATATCAGCTTGGATTATACTTCGGCATCTGACACCTTGACCGTAGGGACACGAGGAGGTAGTGGAAGCGCTACTTGAAGCAGGAGCGAACATTGATCAACAAGACAAGAACCATTGGAGCTCTTTGATGTGGGCAATGACGAACCGGCACAAGGGTATAGCGAAGCTGCTTCTAGATCATGGCGCTTCACCAGATATCAAAAACTCGTCAGGCCGGACTGCTTTTGACTTTGTGGAACCGCAGAGCGAGATATCGGGGTATCTACATGCGAATGGATACATCGGAAGTGCGGGTGTTGGAATGGGATTTGGAGATGATTTTTATAGTTCGGGATTGGCACAGGATAGATTTGAAGAAGAAATGGCAGAGAACGAATTGAAGAGACGGATGATGATGGAAAGTGCAATCAATCTAGAAGTTGATCTCTCCAGTCTGGGGCTAGATGAACAAGCGGAGGTAAGATGCAGGAGCCCCGTGAAGGGTACAAATACTGACCCATTATAGACACCCGGGGAAGAAGAGGAGGAGGAAGGACAGGAGTTTTTATGGGATCGATGTTTGCATGATCAAATGTTCGTCTTCCAAGAACAAGACCTGAACAGAATGCTGGATGTGGTCATCACAAACATGACGCCCCAGAGATCTCCCACACAAAAGCCCGTTCCAGCCAATATACTCTTCCTCGGTGCACGATATGCGCATTACCATAGTTCTCAGGAATTGTTATCCCGTCTTCTCATAACGGCAATGGAAAGAATAAACCAGACAGTCGAGACACATCAATGGGATATGACCATGTTAGCCTTTTGGCTGTCGAACGCTACATTACTACTCTATTACCTTAAGAAAGACACTGGACTTGTTGGCGCAACCATAAGATTTCAACAGCAGCTTTCTGAGCTCATCAACGAAATATTTATACTCATTATTCGAGATGCAGAGCGGCGGATGGACAAGGTGCTTGACCAGGCGATGCTCGAGCATGAGACAATACCAGGATTTGAAGACGTGCAATTCCAGAATGAGTGGCGTCTGTTCAAATCAAAGAAGAAAATTCCCGATCCTGGACCCGAGAAACGCTTCCGACCGCCATCACCCAAACAACGCGCGAAGCCAGCGCCGCGGAATATCACATCCCTTCTTTCCTCAACTTTGTTCGTCCTAGACCTCTACGATATCCACTCTGTCATCACATCTCAAGTTCTCAGTCAACTCTTCTACTGGCTAGGCTCTGAACTATTCAACCGCATCATGTCAAATCGGAAATACCTTGCCCGAACCAAGGCGATGCAGATCAGACTCAATGTTTCCGCATTAGAAGATTGGGCTAGAACCAACAACCGTCAGCCGGAGCACTACGACGCGGGAGCCCTCACACCAAGTGGCGAGCTTACTGTTGACTCTGCAAGACGACACCTTGCACCAGTAATTCAGCTACTACAGTGGCTACAATGTTTCTCATCAGTCGGCGAGGACCTCCCTGCGCTCAAGTCGATAATGGAGCAACTGCCACGATTAACATGCCAACAGCTCCTACACACTACCAAAAACTACCGTCCTGAGGTCGGCGAGAAAGGGCTCTCAAGAGATGCGATGAAGTTCCTTGTTGGTTTGACAATGGACTTTTTCGAGAAGAAACACAAACGTAGGTCAACTTCATCCCTTGCGGCACCAACAACACCTACGAACCGCAAATCGCCAAAACTGGAGAAACTCCCAGCGTCTCCGGGAACGCCGAATACTCTAGCAACTCCGATACTGGATGTAGATGAAGATGACGCACCAGAAAACCTGCTTATGGATCCTTCGTTGATGCTGCCATTCCATCTACCCACAAGTACTGACATGTTGGTGAGCTATGGTGCCGGGATTGGAGGTATGAACCAGGAGAGAGCACGCAAGTTCTGGCCAAGCGTTCCACCCGAATTTTTAACAAAATTAGACTTTTCGAATAGAGAGAATGGCGAAGCAGGTTGAAGAAGGTACAGGAGTCTTTCGAAGGGGGATTTTGACTTGTGATAGGATACTTGCGCTTTCCCTTAAAATTTTGTACAGGAAGGGGGTGCATGGCATTGGACAGTTGTTGGATTGGGTGTTTCCCCGTAATTACTTTTTCATTTCCATAGGTCTTACAGCCATTGAACGAGGCCACGGTTTTGTCTTTGTGCTGGATTGCTTTGGCTCTTGAGAGTAAAATCCATTTATCTTTGTAAAGGATATTTCAAGGTGTAATTTTGTAATGTGATTTTTTGGACCGCAATGAAAATGGAGTGAGTACAGGATATTTGTGATGTACCTACTGCCGGGATTTCTCCAATGAAAACGGTCCTTAAGATGTAATAAGATCCCTACTGATTATCTCGGAAACCTTTCGCCCGAGTATCTTAAATCCTAGCATTCTCGTTCCAGGTACTAGGATTAGAGTACCTTTGCACCCGGTTGCAGAAACCGATGCATGCTACAAGTATAGAAGCACTCAAGAACTGTGGCAACAACTTATTCACAGCCGATGTGGGCCCAAGCTCGCCTCAAATTACCAACTTGAAGTGAATCTCAATGCAAAAAAAAAGGTAAGCCACAAGGTGAAGAAACCCCAAAGTGAAGGTGCTTATGGGATGCAGCCGAAGGGGATCTTTTGATGGTTCACACGGCAAACCTGTATGAACTATCCGCTATTCACCGGGTTCTAATAACATATAGAATACATCATGAGTGTGTCCTTAAATCCAAGTATCCGTTAATGGGAAACACATTGGCGGCCTGCAGCATCACTTAGAAGTACCTTAGTCATACTTTCACCAGCAGCCACAAAAATTCGGTCATAAACTGGGTACCTCTGTTCCTCATAGCGGTAAATGCACTTTCATACGCTATCAACCGCCAATCGACCTAGAGGCTATCGTTAGAGGTCTTTACCCACACTACAACTGCCGAGGAGTTTGAAAATTCAAGTGAAATAGTCTAATTTCAGGCTACGGTGACAAATAAACCCCAAGCATATCACTGAACTGAACCGTAGATCCAAACTTGGACGGTAAACTCAGAATGAGGAAACCATGAATTCGAACTAAGTATATGATATTCGTGAACGATGTAAGATAGCTCGTACTTCGGTCAGACTCGCCACAAGTCGCACGGAAGAACTTATTGGCTAATCCACAGCCGGATCTTTTGTTTCTTGATTCTCGGGCCAACACCTGGTAATAATCAGTAAACATCCCTCATACCTAGGCAATAAGACCTACCCATAACGACGAGAAGGCTTCCAACAATAGTTGCCCAAGTCTTGATGCCCAAGATGCGGCCTCCGTAAAACGTATAGCTAGCAAGAATCACGTTGAACAAAATGAGTGTGAGGATAGAGTATCCGGTAATTCGATGATACTTGTACTAAAGATACCCATCACTATCAGTTTCCTCCTACCAAGCCTTAGCTCGAATACTCACCAAAGCTTTGGCATTATCGACACCCCCGTACAATCCCGGAAAGAAGTACTGTGTAACTCCCACAAAAGCCTGAATCAAGAGCAAGATGTAGATAACAACTCCCAAGATCGCATGCGGCGACTCAAAGTGTCCGATTCCACTATGATACTTATGCCACAGCACGATCGCCAATGCGGCATAAAACGATCCCAGCGCGAGGGCCCAAATTGACGCATGTACGTACGTTCCGACCTTCTTCTGTTTCGGGGTATGTGTGGGTTGTAAAATGAGCACAGCCTGAGTAGCGAGGAGAACACCAGTAGCGTTGAGAAGTGGGTGCGCAGAGAAAATGATGGTTTTGTGAGTAAAGACGGCGCCCCAAACCAGCGCAAACAGGGTTATGCTACCGGCTTGCGCAAGTGGCGCGGTACCCGTGATGAGGTTCTTGAAAAGTGGTGCTTGCTCACGTTGCGCTACATCGCCTGGACGTCCGAGTAAAGGCTCGTGCTCCGTTCCAGAGCGAGGGGTGGCATCTAATTGGGAGTTAGGGAGGAGCCACGGCGATTGCCTTCGATAGATACCTACCAGGAGAAGACATGATGATGGTTAAGGGCTGTGAAATCGATGGTTACTCGAAGAGTCGAGTTAATACTTGTTGGCAAAACTGCCAATCAATGTAAAAGAGCTCAAGAGCTGAAAGATTAGCGGGTTAGAGAGGAAGCTTTGGTAGATCTTCAAAATTCGGCCGTTGTAAGATCGCAAGTCGAGCACTGGACAGCGGGGAAGCGGAGCACTGGCAGGGAAGGGGTAGGCGGAGAATGTGGCATTTGAATTGTCAGCAAACGGAGATTGGTGATGTTACGCGACACTTGAATGGATGACCTCATTGATATCGATACTCCAATCAAAGATCACAATTGGCGGCAAGGATGAAGCTTTCAGGATCTCCACTATCCCTGCGCGTTATCAACCAATCAAGTCAAAGAGAATTATCATCGTCCTGGATCATGCACCGTCACAGCTGGCTCGACAAATGCCATTCAATGGATAAGTATTAGCAACCAGTACTCGTTCCCAGTCTCCATAATCAACCATAACACATCGTGTAAGTGGTATCTCGGACAAACCAAGCAGGCAGTGACAACACCAGAAACCCCATTCCACTCTAAAGGTCCCTAAGGACAGGACAAAACCGGGCATAATCTAAAAGCTGGATAATCATAAGCAATACCACCACGGGGAAAATAATTCAACGAATAGTCCTCCTAGCTGCCTCCATCTGCCTCCAATACCTTCTCTCTTCAAGCACTGCAATTGTATCTGGCAGTAATTGAACCCCACTTAATGAATCATCTGAGAGTTCTTCAACAGAAGTATTATTCATCCCATCGCCGGTAATCCTGTGTCTTCTCCGAAAACTCTCCCGGTTGTCTTCCTGATCTAGTCTAGGTACTATCCCATGTTGAAGAGACCGTATAATACCAGCCGAAATCCAGGGGCGTTGGGATCCAGAGCCAACATTATGGTGATTGTCATGAATTCCTGCGGGCTCGTTGGGTTGTTGAAATGCCTCCAGTCTGGTAAGTCCTTCCAAGGTACTGGATAACCTGGACTGTAGGCGAAGAGAGCTTGGTAGCGGTAGGGATAGATACGGCGATCCGCGCTGGGCAGGCCCTGGGTTGTATGGATATTGCAGATCCTCATCGATAATCTCGGAGTCGAATGGTTCAATTTCTGCGGCACCATCAAGATGACGAGCTACCAGTGGTCTTAGCGGAAGATGCTCGGGAATATCGACATCTTCTACTCCTTCCTCTCCCTGGTAATCGGAGGCACCACTGAAATCTTGCTCGATGTCCGCGAGATAGTCGACATCATTGGCTTCATCATTGTCGGAGAGAGTTTCTGGATCCTCATAAATTACCCAGTTGGGTGTATTAAAGTCGTCCAAAGAAAATTCGCCATCTATATGGGATAGTGGAAGCTGGGCATTATTATGACTAGAAGAAGCAGCCTCCTGTTCGGGGGTTGCTGTAGAGAAATTATTACTGCCCATTTCTTGGTCCATGACCTGGGTATCAGAAGCATGAAGAGTGCGGGGACTGTCATCAATAACCGAATTAGGAGTAATTGATCCTTCGTCTCCTGGATCTCCTGGATCTTCTTCAGTCCCACCATTGTATCCGTGATCCTCGTCTTGGTTGATACTGAGTGCTTGAAAATGAGGCAAAAAGCTGTGATCCAATGTGCTCAAAGCCCTCTGTTTTCCCTTCCGTCTTAGTCTACGAACGGTGATGACATGATCCCAGGAATGATTTGTGAATGATGAGGACCGTTGCCTGGAAGGATGGCAAGGCTTGTCGAGAGCCCTGATGATCTCTTCGTGGGTCGGTACGATCGATGATGGGTGTAGTCTGAGCATCTTTGGATTCTACCAAGGGAGGATGGGGTAGCGGGTGGATGATTCTGTCCAGCAGATCTAGAGTAGTTTCTAATAAAAGAAGCGGAGGCAATGTGGGGATGGATGTTGTTGGCTTGGCCTAGCTAGAATCCTTACACCCTGCGTCAACCCAACAAAGGCGATACGACTAATGTACTCTACCTCAGATGTCAGTATAATGAAGCTACAGCCAATGAAATTCACAAAAGAAATCCGTTAGCATTTGTGCGTGCTGGTGTGGGCTCGTTTGCGGCGTTTCTTGCGGTTATTTGGAAAATGGACAATAATGCATGTTATAGTCTACATTTATAGAACCACGCTGTGAGATGTAGTTAATGGGGTATAGCTATAGGCTGCCAGTGTCCATAGAGGCGTCAATCCGCAAATATATACTCAAAGCTAATGCAACGCTATAATTAAACGCTGGACATTCGGTTTTGGAATGTCTCTCTAGAATGGCCACCATAAGGAATCAAATAAATTGAGACAGCCACGCAACCTCGAGGTCTAGAACCCATGGGATAAAGGGTGGATATTTGTGTACTCGGCACAGGGGGAAAGCATAGGAATGCATATTGAACTTCTGAAATACCCATTTGCTCCAAGAACCATCGAAAGATACATCGGCGGTGGCGCCTGTATTGCTTCACTTTGACCTTGTACTAGGGAATTTCTTGTTATTCAGCGGAAACCCCCCTGGCATTAAGGCTCTCCCCGCTTTTAACGCCGGACGCGCGGATGGAACAACAAGCTGTCCTCTAGCTCCTAGCAATAGCTTCTAAAGCTTCTTCCAGCAATATGCACTATCCGGATAGAATATACAATGGTATCCTCGCCGCTTGTTCCATATATTTATTGCACTGTCTTACGCAAAATATGGCCGCTTGTAGCACAAATCGCTATCAAGTTAGAGCACTTAGCCGTCTATTGCAAAATACCTACAAATAAAAGCTCTAATACTAAAACATGGTAGGTATGTTACATTTACTGCTGTTAAAATTGACATGTCTAATGCAAGCGGCATTAAATCTGAACGTAAAGAAGAGATCGAGTACTAAAATCGCCTTCTGATCATGTCATTAGCGGGTGAACTCCATTTCATATAAAGCTCATATGAGGTATATATGAGGTTGATCTTGCAATTACCTTGATTTGATTTTGCATACTTTATGGGGGGTTTGATTAAATAGGTAAGCATGACATGAACCTCACATGGGGCTATCATCTTTAACAACCTAGTTTAACATGTTTTCCTTACTTCTAGGCTGTTAAGTATTTTCAGCTATCACAGTTGTTGACCTTGCAGTCTATTGCAAGCCTTACAGGTGTATGTGAGTGACAGTCTAATGACCTGTGTCGGGAAAAGCTTCCACACCACCATAACTAATATTTACTATTGTTGTTACTGCTGAATTAAAGTTGCCTACCCCAGATTATGGTGCCATACTGTATATTGGTACCATTTTGGGAGTGTTATGGGAGTGTTACTATATATTACCATGTGTGATAACCATTTACACAATGAAGCATATTTCTCATACTGTATACCCTTTTATCCCCACCTGTTTTTAAATTGCTACCATCACCACCATCACCATAACCATCACCACCATCACCACCATCACCATCACCTCCATCACCATCACCACCATTGCCATCACCACCATTGCCATCACCACTATTACCATCATTACCATTGCCATCACCACCATTGCCAACACCACCATTGCCACCATCACCATTACCATCACTGCCATCACTATCACTGCCAGCACCATCACTGCCATCACTATCACCACCATCACCACCATCACCACTATCACCATTACCACCATCACAATCACCACCACTGGGCATTATGGTCACAGCCTGAGTCACAAGTAATAATGGAGGAATGGTTTTGGGAAAGTGGGGAGGAAAATGTGTTACGGAAAGACAGAGACGTTGGGAGACATGAAGTTGGTGTTAGGGGTTGTCTCCTAGCAGTGGTAATAATACATGAATGGATCGCAGTGGGTACATGCAGCTACAACTATGGTAGTACGTATGCAAAACACTTACACCATGAAGACGACATCATGTTTCTCAGCCAGGTAATCTTTAGAGGGATTATACTCGGGCCACATGTCGATCAATTAGTGATAGGTAGTAGTCCACTAACTTCATGTCCCCAGTCATCTTCAATTTGCGTACGGAATACATCAGCAAAATGTATTTTAGTCACTGGAAGCCTCCAGGAGCATTAGCAACGACCCTAATTTCCGTCTGAAACACCCGGGTGTTCCGGACGGCTCTGACGGCTCTGACGGAACCTCATACGCTCTGACTGAGAATTACACACTGCGTGTCGCCCAGGCGACGGGTCACGCTGCATACGTACCTCCTTTACTTTGTGGTGACGTATATGCATCATCAGAACGACACGTCTGTTACACTCTTCGCAGGGGCTGCAGTTATGCTGAAGCCATTTTTCAGGAGAGTATCAGACCATATGAGGGCATCTCTGCCGGCCTTCAGAGTAACTGGGAGCGCTGGCGACAAGCCTGGGAGTGCCGACAACAAGCCTGGGAGCACCTGGGAGCGCCGGCGACATGTCTGGGAGCACCTCGAATCACAGTCATGTATTCAGTTTGTATTCTCATCTACGTATCTATATATCTATATAGCTACCCATCTACACACGCTATGTCTGCACTGGCTGCAGGCGGTTATACTCCGACGCCGTGATCGTATACTCCCCGTCACTCTGTCCACCTCCGTTACCCCTGGATCTCCGTACAACCGCTGTTGCTCCTTCAAGATGTACTTGATCGAGCGTGATTGAGATGCACTTGGAGACGTAGATCGAGTGAACTCAGAGATGCACTTGGAGGCCGTGATTGAGCAAGTTTGGATATGCACTTGGAGACTGAGATCGAGTGAACTCAGAGATGCACTTGGAGGCCATGCTCGTGCAAACTTGGAGGCCGTAATCGAACCAGTTCGGAGATACACTTGGAGGCTGTGATCGAGCGAGTTTGGAGTTATGCCACTTGGAGGCCATGATCGTGCTAACTTGGAGGCCGTGATCGAGCGAGATTGGACGAGTACTTGCAGGTGGTCAATGGACAGCGCACCGGGTGATGAGACTCTATTCATTAGTTAGTTAACTCGCAACCGTGGGAATTGTGTAGTGAGGTACGCCGGAAGCTGAAGCTACATTCAGTGGTCAACTCGTAATCATGAGAATGAAGGGAAGACAAACAATCTTGGGTGGATGCTGTACTCGGTGTATGCTGTACTCGGTGTCAACTCATGATCATGTCATGGAGAGATAGAGAGGGATGACTT
>Ga0307515_10004389_pt1 | contig 29220 bp, 28 predicted proteins | sample 17_EM_MG_FD_194513 | JGI IMG/M metagenome (GOLD analysis project Ga0307515, IMG submission 194513) | Populus trichocarpa ectomycorrhiza microbial communities from riparian zone in the Pacific Northwest, United States - 17_EM | ecosystem: Host-associated > Plants > Roots > Unclassified | place... | reverse complement strand
GAAAAATGGCTATCTTGAGAAACAGGGATGGGTAAGTTTCATCCAGAATATCTCGGTCTATGCCTTTGCTGGTTTTATCGGTGGGGCAGTATTTTGGATTATTGCTTACTTGCCGTTAAACCGATATCGCCAAAATTGGCGGCAGTTTTGGTGACGCATCGCGTAGACTGAGCTAACGGCGTCCTGTCAGGTTATGCTTGAGAGTGGGACTGCCCCTGATTACTCATCGTCCAAACCTGTCCATAGTGTGGAATCGTAGCTTGATCCGCCTGTTGCGGGATCGGGCTGCGGTCCGAACTTCCGATGGTAGGCTTTCATCGTATCATAAAGCTGCCTGCCTGTGGTTCCGACCACAGGCCTCAGATTGATTGCCTCTTTGCCGCCCGCGATCATATGAAAAACAACCGACTTGTTCTCTTTGAACCGACCACTCTCATAGAATTTGATTTTTGATACTGAAGCCCAAGACCACGTCTTCGTGACGAAGTCGGAGATCGTGACCCCGTCAGGCTCGACGATAATGATGGATTTTTCGAAATCCACCCGCGCGCGGAGTGCGGAAAATACGAAGAGGCATCCGGCCGCCATTAAGCACCACGCTACCAACGCGACATCAGGATGAGCCGATAAAGTGCCCGGCACAATCGCCTCCGCAGCTTTCAGCACCATTGATGGAATAACGACGCTCCCGGCAAAAGCAAGCAGCCGGTACGGCAACATGGAACGCTTGAACTCAAGCCTCGAAAAGCTGTCCGGAAGGCCCGCTGTCATTTATGTGCTTGTCCTGCGAATTCATTCTCGACCATGATGAGTGCGAACAGATCACATCGGTTTTAAATGATCGTTATTGCCGGCCTTACACGTCATCCTCGGCCTTGAGCCGAGGAGATCTTCCAGCCTCTCGCCGAATGGAAAGGCTGATGGATGGTCGGGTCGAGCACGACCATGACGGAGGAGAGAGTTGCGAATTTGGCAACAAGCTGACGGCAGCAGCACTACCCGCTTACCAATCCTGCGCAGCCGCCTTCGGCCCATTGCCAAGCCTGCGCTCCAGCTCGTCCGACTCACTCGGCGTCATCCGAAGATCGAGGCTCACAGAGCCGTCTTCCATGTCTTCGCGGCCGTCCACGACAGTGTGTTCGTAAACCCAGGACAGCAATTGCAGCTTGTCGGCCGGCAGGACGACGTTGCATTCCATCAGCACGCCGGACAGCCGCTGGCCGATGTCATCGAGCAGCCGGTCGACGCCCTCGCCGGTGACGGCCGAAACAGCGATCGTGTTGGGCGTATGCTCGGCCTTCTGGACGATGCCTTCGTGGTCATCCGCATCCAGTCGGTCGATCTTGTTCCAGACTTCGATGATCCGTTCCGAACGCGCCTTATCGTCGATGCCGAGATCGGTCAGGATGCGCTCGACATCCTGCGCCTGCACCTGGTTGTCCGGATCGGAGAGATCGCGCACATGCAGGATGAGGTCGGCTTCCAGCACCTCTTCGAGCGTCGCGCGGAAGGCAGCGACGAGATGGGTCGGCAGATCCGAGATGAAACCGACGGTATCGGACAGCATGACCACGCGGCCATGCGGCAGCTTCATCCGGCGCAGCGTCGGATCGAGCGTGGCAAACAGCATGTCCTCGGCCAGCACCTCGGCGCCGGTGATCCGGTTGAACAGCGTCGATTTTCCGGCATTGGTATAGCCGACCAGCGCCACGATCGGATGCGGCACCTTCTTGCGCTTGGAGCGATGCAGCTGGCGGGTGCGGCGCACCTGGTCCAGCTCCTTCTCCAGCTTGATGATCTTGTCCTGCAGCTGGCGGCGGTCGGCCTCGATCTGCGTTTCGCCCGGACCGCCCATGAAGCCTGCGCCACCGCGCTGGCGTTCAAGGTGGGTCCAACTGCGCACCAGCCGGCCCTTCTGGTAATTCAGATGCGCCAGATCGACCTGCAGCGTGCCCTCCTTGGTGGAGGCGCGGCGGCCGAAGATTTCGAGAATGAGGCCGGTGCGGTCGATGACCTTGCCGTTCCATTCCTTTTCCAGATTGCGCTGCTGCACCGGCGTCAGCGGATGATCGACAATGACCAGACCGGCATTGTGCTCGCCGAGCAGCTGGCCGATTTCCTCGATCTTGCCGCTGCCGAGCAGCGTGCCGGGCTTGGGCTGCGCCACCGGCACGATCATGCCGTGCACGACATCCAGATCGATGGCCCGCGCCAGACCGATGGTCTCCTCCAGCCGACTTTCATCCGACCGCGTGGTGGTCGCGGCGGCGATTTCAGCATTCTGCCTTCCGGTCTTTTTCAGGACCGGGACGATGACGACGGCGCGCATGTCATCGCGGAGCTTTTCCAGCTCCGGGATGATCGACGACGATTTGGTATCACGTTTGTTGGTAATTGCCTTTTGTCCCGTCAGGAGGCGGATTCTTCGCTCTCGAACATCTGCATCGGCTGGCCGGGCATGATGGTCGAGATGGCGTGCTTGTAAACGAGCTGGGAGTGCCCATCACGCCGCAAAAGGACGCAGAAATTATCGAAGGACGTCACAACACCTGTCAGTTTTACACCATTGATCAGAAAAATCGTCAAAGAAATCTTTTGCTTGCGAACCGTATTGAGAAAGAGATCCTGCAAGTTCTGAGAACGTTCCGCCATCGCGCCGCTTCTTTCTTATTTGCCGGCCCACACGGCCGGTTGTCCCTATGATTTACTATCCCGAAACGCTGGTTCGAACCTCTCCGCTCAACGCCCCATCGGATTTGGTATCAAATCGCAGTCTTTTCCGCAATGTCGAAAAAAGCTTCGCGGATATTCTGTGACACGCTGCCGGGATGGCCGTTTGCGATGGTTTTTCCATCAATGGCCACTACCGGAAAGCAGATGCTGGTGGCAGCCGTGATGAACACTTCCCGCGCCGCCATCATCTCGTCGAGCGTAAAGGCGCGCTCCTCGATCACAAACCCCACATGCTTTGCAACATCCATCAGCGTCGTGCGGGTAATACCGCGCAGGATGCCGTGCTCGGCCGGTCGCGTCCGCAGATTGCCGTCTGCATCGACGATCCAGACATTGGTTGCGGCCCCTTCCTTCACCGTCCCGTCGGCATCGATATAGATCGCCTCTTGGGCGCCCTCCTCCTTGGCCTTCTGCCGCGCCATGACATTGGGAAGCAGTCCGACGCTCTTGATATCGACCCGGTCCCAGCGATTCTCGGCAACGGTGATCGCCTTGATGCCCCGGCTGTTCTTGGCGGTGATCAGCCCGGCATCGGTGCGCTTGGCCGTAACGACGACGGTGGATGGTGTTCCCTCTGCGGGAAACACATGGTCGCGCCGCGCGCTGCCGCGGGTGACCTGCAGATAGAACATACCGTTTTTCACGCGATTGCGGCGCAGCACCTGCCGGATCACGACGATGAGCGCCGCGCGCGCCATTGGCCAGTTGATCCGCAGTTCGCTCAAGGACCGGTCCAGCCGGTCGAGATGACGCGTGAGATCAACGATCAGGCCGTGCCTGACTTCGCAGACCTCGTAGACACCGTCGGCAAACTGGAAACCGCGGTCCTCGATGTGCACGCCCGCCTCTGCATGCTGCACATAGGCGCCGTTGACATAGGCAATTCTCGACATGGGACCCCGAACGGAAAGAGTGGTTAGACGCCGAGTGATTTCAGCTTGCGGTGCAGGGCCGAACGCTCCATGCCGACGAATTCCGCCGTGCGTGAGATATTGCCGCCAAACCGGTTGATCTGGGCAATCAGATAATCGCGTTCGAACATTTCGCGCGCCTCGCGCAAAGGCAGCGTCATGATGTGATGATCGCCCTGCGTTGAGATCTTCGGCAGGCTATCGCCGACTTCGGTCGGCAGCATGTCGGCGGAAATCGGCGTGTCAGGACCGTCGCTGCGGGCAAGAATCATCAACCGTTCAATATTGTTGCGCAACTGCCGGATATTGCCGGGCCAACCATGGGCCTGCAGCACGGCCAGCGCGTCGTCGCCGATCTTGCGCGAGCGGATACCGGCCTGCTCGCTGATCTGGCGCATGAACATGTCAACGAGGAACGGGATATCCTCGCGCCGTTCGGCAAGGGCCGGCACGCGGACGGGAATGACGGCCAGCCGGTGATAGAGATCCTCGCGAAACGCACCTTCGGCGATCTGGCTTTCGAGATTGTAGGCCGTGGAGGAGATGATCCGCACATCGACCTTGACGCGCTTGGAGCCGCCGACGCGCTCGAACTGCTGCTCGACAAGCACGCGCAAAATCTTGTTCTGCGTCTCGCGCGGCATTTCGCCGACCTCGTCGAGATAGAGGATGCCGCTATGCGCCTCTTCCAGCGCTCCCGTCCGGCGCGGCTGTCCCGGGGTCGCCTCGGTCCCGAATAGCGCAACCTCCATGCGATCCGGCGTGATGGCGGCCGCGTTCAGCGCCACGAACGGGCCGTTGGCGCGCGACGATTTGCGGTGGATCATGCGGGCAACGAGTTCCTTGCCGGAGCCGGACGGACCCTGGATCATGATCCGGCTGTTGGTCGGCGCGACCTTCTCGATGGTCTGGCGCAGTTGCGAAACGGCAACCGATGTGCCGATCAATTCCACCGGATCGCCGGAGCGCTTCTTGAGTTCGGAGACTTCCTTCCTGAGCTTGGAATTTTCCAGCGCCCGTTCCGCGATCAGGATCAGGCGATCGGCCTTGAAGGGTTTTTCGATGAAGTCATAGGCACCGCGGCGAATCGCGGAGACCGCCGTCTCGATATTGCCGTGGCCGGAGATCATCACCACCGGCAGGTCGGGATGCCGGCTCTTGATCTCGTCCAGCAGCGCCAGTCCGTCGAGCCGGCTGCCCTGCATCCAGATATCGAGAAACACCAGACGCGGCAGCCGGTCGCCGATCGCCGCCAGCGCACTGTCGCTGTCGAAAGCCGTGCGGGTCTCGTGCCCTTCATCGGACAGGATGCCGGACACGATCTCCCGGATATCCTCTTCGTCGTCCACTACCAGAATATCAGCGGCCATCTGTCCTGTCCTTATCCTGTCTGTCGTCTGCGCCGGCGGCGTGTCCCGCCGGCGGTAGAATGATGCGGATCATCGCACCGTGGCCGCCATCGAAATCGGCGGGCGCGTCGTGCAGCTCAAGCTGCCCGCCATGGTCCTCGATGATCTTCTTGACGATCGCGAGGCCAAGGCCGGTGCCTTTTTCCCGCATCGTCATATAGGGCTCGAGGATCCGATGGCGATTTTCGGTCGGCAATCCCTTGCCGTTGTCGATAATGTCTACGACGAACTGGCCGGTGCTTTCATTCACGCGCGACCGGACCATGATCTTCTGCTCGGCGCGAACGGCATCCGGCGGCAGGGCCTCGATCGCTTCCACCGCATTCTTGACGATGTTTCCGAACGCCTGCCCGAGCATCCGGCTGTCGAACTGGCCGTCCAGGGGCTCGTCGCCGAAATCGCGGATGAAGCTGATATGGGTGTTGCCCATTTCGCGCAGGAAAACCGCGTCCTTGAGGATATGCCGCAGATCGGCCTTCTCCTTTGTCGGTTTCGGCATGCGGGCAAAAGACGAAAACTCGTCGACCATCCGGCCGATATCCTCGACCTGACGCACGATCGTATCGGTGCACTGGTCGAAGACCGCGCGGTCCTCGGGGTCGATCTGCTTTCCGTAGCGACGCTTCAACCGCTCCGCAGAGAGCTGGATCGGCGTCAGCGGGTTCTTGATCTCATGGGCGATGCGCCGGGCGACATCGGCCCAGGCGGTCGAGCGCTGGGCGATGACGAGGTCCGTGATGTCGTCGACGGTGATGACGTAGGATTCCTTGGCATCGCGGGTTTCCTCGCGGGTCACCTGGACATTCAGCGTGCGCTCGGTTCCACCGCGCATGATGTTGATTTGCTTTCGGTAATCATTGCGGTGGCGGCTCGCCGCCTCGCTCAGGACCTGATCGATTTCCGGCGCCACATCCTCAAGCTTCTCTCCGACGAGATCGAGCATGGAGCGGGACAGAAACACCTCCGACGATGCGTTTGCGATGGTGATCCGGCGATCATCCTCCACGCCGATGACGGCGGCCGTCACGCCGGACAGCACCGCCTCGATGAAACGGCGGCGGTCGTCCATCTCGTCCTTCGCCTCGAGGATCTGGTCGCGTTGCGTCCGGATCTCGGCAATCATCTTGTTGAACGTCCGCGACAGGCTACCGACATCGCCATCGACGGCACGGACCGGAACGATGACGCTGAGATTGCCGGAGGCGACGCTGTCGGCCGCGCCGATCAGCAGCCGGATCGGGCGGACGATGCGGTCGGCAACCGCGATTGCCGTCCAGATGGCCGCCAGAAGCACGATCAGCGCGAAACCGAGATAGAGCACGCCAAACGCGATCTGCAGCGAGGTTCGACCCTGCTCCAACGTCTTGTACTCGGCGGTGTTCTCCTCCATCAACCGCATCGAGCGCATGACTTTGGCATCGACGGTCCGCACCGTGTAGAGATAGGCGCCGGAAATATTATCGACGGGGATAACCGCGCCGACGAGATTGGTAATGCCCGGCGGGATCAGCGTCGGCTGCCCGGACACCGTGCTTTTCAGGGCATCCGTCGGAATGGCGGGCAGCGGCCGGTCCGTTGGAATGTTGGCCTGCAGGATGGCGCTGCCATCGGCGCGCACCAGAAAGGCGCCCAGCATGCCGCGCCCCAGCGCCTGCCGCGTCATCAGTTCGATGAAGCCGGTGCGATCCAGGCTGTAGAGCTGGCGGTTGCGCTCGAGGTCGTTGGCCATCGAGACCGTCTGGCCCTGCAGATAGCTGGCATTCTCGAGCACATAGGCCCGCGCCACATCGAGCGACGAGCTGACGATCGACTGGGTGCGCAGCGAAAACCAGCGATCAAGCCCGACATCCAGCGTGATGCTGGCAAAGATCGCCACGAGAATGGCCGGCGTGATGGCGACGATCGAAAACAGCGCCACGATCCGCACATGCAGCCGTGCCGCGGCGCGTCCGCGGTGGCGCGCTTTCAGCAGCCTGAGAATCTCGCGGCCGATCAGGAAAAGCAGACCGATGACGAACAGTGCATTGACGGAGGCCGAGGCACTGACGATCGGCGTTTCCGGCTTGACCGGGGTCAGCCCCAGAAGGACGAGCAGAGAGACAATCGCGCAGACGAGAGCGCCGGTTGCGACCATCAGGCCCGGCAAGGCAAACAGCGCGCGGCGGTCATTGCCGATAGCCACGCCGTCCTCTTCTGCCAATGGCAAAGTCAGCCCGTCTGCCATCAGAAATACGTCCCCCCGTCCGGCGCTCGGCATCTTTGCGCAAGCAGCGGATATCTCTCGTCTGTTGTTGGCCAAGAATGATGACCGAACCGGAACCGGCTATTGCGGTGAAGCGCCAGGCGAGCCACCGGCCGCGCCGGTTCTCCTCGCAGAGGTTCCGCAATGCGTTCGCTGTCTAAGCAACGCATTGTGGCGAAAATGCAACGGTTGGCGGGGGCAAGTCAAGCGCTGCGTGAGCTTCGGTAAACGGAGACACCAAGTTCGCGGATTTTCTTGCGCAGCGTATTGCGGTTGAGACCGAGCAGATCCGCCGCCTTGATCTGATTGCCACGCGTCGCGGTCAGGGCAGCGAGAATCAGCGGATATTCCATTTCGGCCAGAACCCGATCGTAAAGACCGGCCGGCGGCAGGCCCTCGCCGAAGCTTGAGAAATACTGCCGCATGTTCTCCTCGACCGCCTGGGAGATGGACATCGAACCGGAGCGCGCCGATGATTTCTCGATCGGGCTGTCCGGGATGTCCGAGCGCAGTTCGCTTTCGATGATCTCCCGCGTGATCACATCCTGCGGATAGAGCGCCGTCAGGCGGCGGACGACGTTTTCGAGTTCGCGGACGTTGCCGGGCCAGGCATGCGCCTTCATCAGTTCCAGCGCTTCCTGGTCGAAACGCTTGACGTCGAGCCCTTCCTTCTCCGCCTGCTGGACGAAATGGCGAACGAGATCGGGGATATCTTCCGCCCGGTCGCGCAGCGGCGGCAGGCGCAGCGGCACGACGTTCAGCCGGTAATAAAGATCCTCGCGGAAGAGGCCCTGGTTGATCGACTGTTTCAGATCCTTGTTGGTGGCCGCCACTATGCGCACGTCCGAGCGGATCGGCGTGCGCCCGCCGACCGTCGTGTATTCGCCCTGCTGCAGAACACGCAAAAGCCGCGTCTGCGCGTCCATTGGCATATCGCCGATTTCGTCGAGGAAAAGCGTCCCGCCTTCCGCCTGTTCGAAGCGACCGGTGGAGCGGTTCTGGGCGCCGGTAAAAGCACCCTTCTCGTGTCCGAACAGCTCCGATTCGATCAGATCGCGGGGAATGGCAGCCATGTTGATCGCGACGAAGGGGCCGTTGCGACGTTTTCCGTAGTCATGCAGCGCCTTGGCCACCAGTTCCTTGCCGGTGCCCGATTCGCCGGTGATCATCAGCGTCAGGTCGGTCTGCATCAGACGCGCCAGCACACGGTAGATTTCCTGCATGGCTGCCGAACGGCCGACCAGCGGCATGCCATCCTGCGTGTCGTCTTCCATCTTGACCGGCTTGCGCTTGGGCTCGGCAAGGGCGCGGCCGATGATGGCGATCAGTTCGGTTAGATCGAAAGGCTTCGGCAGGTAGTCATAGGCGCCTTTTTCGGAAGCCTTGATCGCCGTCATGAAGGTGTTCTGCGCGCTCATGACCAGGACCGGCAGGTCGGGACGTGCCTTCTTGATGCGCGGCAGCAGATCGAAGGCATTTTCATCCGGCATGATGACGTCGGTAACGACCAGATCGCCGTCACCGGCGGCGATCCAGCGCCAGAGCGTCGCGGCATTCGAGGTGATGCGAACATCGTAGCCGGCGCGGCTGAGCGCCTGGTTGAGTACGGTACGGATGGCAGCGTCGTCGTCAGCAACGAGGATGGTGGCGCCAGTCATCGGGTGTGTCCTTTTATCGTCATGGGCTCGGAATCCTCCGCCGACGTCCCCTTCGAGGCCGGCATCAGAACGCGAAACGTGGTGCGGTGGTTCTGGCTGTCGCATTCGACGATGCCGCCATGTCCGCCAATGATCTTGGCGACAAGCGCAAGGCCGAGGCCAGAACCGTTTGTCTTGGTGGTGATGAATGGATCGAAGAGGTGCGGCACGAGATCCGGCGGCACGCCCGGGCCATTGTCGTGGACGCAGAATTCGAGCGGCAGCGAAATCTTTTCGCGCGTGCCGGCGACCGAAAGCTTAATGCCGGGCCGATAGGCCGTCGTCAGCATGATCTCGCCTTCCGGCCGGTCGGCCACGGCCTCCGCCGCGTTCTTGATCAGGTTGAGGAAGACCTGCACCAACTGGTCACGGTTGGCAAAGACCGGCGGCAAGGATGGATCGTAGTTTTCAGTGATGCGGATCTTGCGGGCAAAGCCCGCCTTGGCCACCGCCTTCACATGGTCCAGCACCGAGTGGATGTTGACCGGAACACGATCCACCGGACGCTCGTCGGAAAACACCTCCATGCGATCGACCAGAGAAACGATCCGGTCGGTCTCGTCGCAGATCAACCGCGTCAGCGCCCGGTCCTCGTCATTGACGGAGGTTTCAAGCAATTGCGCCGCGCCGCGGATACCGGACAGTGGATTCTTGATCTCATGCGCCAGCATCGAGGCCAGGCCGGTCACCGACCGGGCAGCGGCACGATGCGTCAGTTGCCGGTCGATCTTGTCGGCCATCGAGCGTTCCTGGAAGACGATGACGACGCAACCCGGCTCCGACAGAACCGGCGCGACATAGAGATCGACGAGCTTGTCGGCGCCGAGACGCGGCGACGAGAGATCGACGCGATATTCGTTGACCGGCGCGCGGCGCTCGCGCACCTGATCGATGAGCGTCAGCAGCGGGCTGCCGAACGGGATGAAGGCGCTGATGTCGTGTTTTGCCAGGTAATTGGAACTGGCGCCGAAAAAAGCCTCCGCTTCCCAGTTTGCAAAGGCGACGAGGCCGTCTTCGTTGACCAGGATCACCGGGTTCTGGATGGCGTTCAACACCGCCATCGGCAAGGTGTTCAGGCCTTTTTTCTCGTCTTCGCGCGTTTTTCCGCTCATGCAGCCGCATCCGTTTCTTGAAGAGGAACTGCACTGGCGGACAAAGCCGCCATCGTGCGGGCAATCACCGCGGCAGGATCCGTCGAGGTCATGATCGCCGCCTTCTCTGCAGCTGTCGCCAAAGGTGCAAACCGTTCGAGATACCAGCCGAGATGCTTGCGTGCATGCCGGAGCCCCACGTCGACGCCGTAGAAGTCCAGCATCATCGCGTAATGTTCTTCGACGATAGCGACGATTTCGGCGACACCTGGATGTGAAATGCTGCCGGCAAGGACCCCGGCATGCCAGGGACGCCCTTGCGAGGACCGCCCGATCATTACCGCATCGGCACCGGAACGCCGCAGGATCTCGTGCGCGTCAGCAGCGCTCGCGACATCGCCATTGGCCACCAGCGGAATGGAAATGACGTCCCGCACGGCGGCGATCGCATCCCAGTCCGCCTTGCCGTTGTAGAACTGCATGCGGGTGCGGCCATGGATCGTGATCATCCGGACGCCGGCATCCTGCGCACGCCGCGCGATCAGCGGCGCGTTGATCGAATCTTCGTCCCAGCCGAGCCGCATCTTGAGCGTCACCGGCACATCGACCGCCTTGACCGTCGCCTCGATCAGCGACAGCGCGTGATCCGGATCGCGCATCAGCGCCGAGCCGGAATAGCCGCCCGTGACCTTCTTGGCCGGGCAGCCCATGTTGATATCGACGACCGCCGCGCCATTGCCGGCCACGATCTTTGCCGCCTCCGCCATCCAGTGGGCCTCGCGCCCGGCGAGTTGGACGACATGCGGATCAATGCCGGAACTGCGCAGACGCGCCCATGATTCGGCGGCATTGCCGACCAGTTCGCGGCTGGCGACCATTTCGGTCACAACCATGCCCGCCCCGAATCGCCAGGCAAGCTGGCGGAACGGCAGATCGGTCACACCGGACATCGGCGCGAGCACGACGCGATTGCGGACCGTCAGCCCCCCGACCTCGAACTGCGATGATAAAGCCGGCTTCTGCAAATGCTCATCTTTCGGGCATATACTCATATTGCACTATTTTTAGACATTGTTGATGAACTTGCCAAGCGTTTTCGGAAGCCTTCGACAATTTTCCCTGAACAACTGGTAAAGCCGCATTCTTCGGGCTAAATCACCGCTGGCATGGACCATCTTCACGCAAGATGGATGACAAAGGTGGCGGCACAGACTGAAACCATGCCTGGTTCGATCCCGCAGCCGGATGTCGAACGCAATCGTGGCGCATGGGACGGGACCTCATACAGACAATGGCGGCAAAAGAACAGATTTCCTGCGGCGTCGTCATCGTGGCTGCGGGACGCGGCGAACGGGCCGGATCGCCGAAGGAAGGCCCCAAGCAATATCGCGCCATCGGCGGACTGCCGGTGATCTGCCAGACGCTCGATGTCTTCACGACCTGGGCGAAGGCAACGCATATCGTCATCGTCATTCATCCCGACGACGAGGCGCTGCTCGCAAACGCACTTCACGCCGCGCTTCCCAACACCGCGATCACGGTGACGCATGGCGGCGCCACACGGCAACAATCCGTCTTGGCCGGGCTACGAAACCTGCGCGATGCCGGCGTCACGCATGTGCTGATCCACGATGCGGTGCGCCCCTTCATCAATCCCGCCCTGCTTGATCGTATTGCCGCAGAGTTCCAGACCGGCGCAGAGGCGGTCCTGCCTGCCGTTGCGGTAGCCGACACGCTGAAACGTGGCGAGGCTGGTGGTTACGTTACGGAAACGGTGTCGCGGGATGGCCTCTACAGCGCCCAGACGCCGCAAGCCTTTCGCTTTAACCCCATCCTTGCCGCACACACGGCAGCGGAATCCGCCGGCCGCTCCAACTTTACCGACGACGCCGCCATCGCCGAATGGGCAGGACTGCCGGTCCGGCTGGTCGAGGGCTCGCCGCACAATATCAAACTGACCACGCAACGGGACATCGCCATGGCCGACGAAAAGCTCAATCGCACCGCCCTGCCGGACGTACGCACCGGCAATGGCTACGACGTGCATCAGTTGATCGCGGGTGACGGCGTGACGCTCTGCGGCGTCTTCATTGCCCATGACCAGACCCTGCTCGGCCACTCCGATGCGGATGTGGCTCTACACGCCCTGACGGACGCCCTGCTCGCCACCTGCGGTGCCGGCGATATCGGCGATCACTTCCCGCCGTCGGATCCGCAATGGAAGGGTGCTGCCTCGCGCATCTTCCTCGAACACGCCGCCCGGATCGTTCGCGACCATGGCGGCACGATCATGAATGCCGACATCTCGCTGATCGCCGAAGCGCCGAAAGTCGGTCCGCACCGTCTGGTGATGCGCGAAAACCTGGCGGACATGCTTGGTATTGCGCTCGAACGCTGCTCGGTCAAGGCGACGACCAACGAGAAGATCGGCTTTGTCGGCCGGCGCGAAGGCATCGCCGCCATCGCCACGGCGACAGTCGTCTTCGCAAAGAGTCCCGCATGAGCGGCTGGCCGAAGGAGATCGAAGACCGCGCCCGCGCCGTCATCGCAACCTTTGTCGAGACCGGGCAGATGGTGGCGACGGCGGAATCCTGCACGGGCGGGCTGATTGCCGGTGCGCTCACGGAAATCGCTGGGTCCTCCGCGGTCGTCGATCGCGGTTTCGTCACCTATTCCAACAGGGCGAAAGTCGAGATGCTCGGCGTCGATCCGGCGACGCTGGATGCCTTTGGTGCCGTATCGCGGCAGGTGGCGCTGGAAATGGCCGAGGGGGCTCTCGCCCACTCGCAGGCCGATGTGGCTGTCGCGGTCACCGGCATTGCCGGCCCAGGCGGCGGATCACCGGACAAGCCGGTCGGGCTCGTGCATCTGGCAGCCGCCGGTCGCGACGGGAAATCGGAACATCGCGAAATGCGCTATGGCGACATCGGCCGAGACAATGTCCGGCTGGCAACGGTGCGAACCGCGCTGGACATGCTGGCCGAGATCGCCGGTGCAAGTTGATCACTTCGCGCCCGGCGGGCATATCTGATAGACATTCATCGCCTGCTCATCGGGAGCACTGAACGGCTCCTTTTCCCAGAAGGCCGTGCCCTCGCCCGGAAACGCCCCTGCCATGTATGTGTCAGAACCTTCGCGCTGGCGACGTGCTTTTTCCGGATAGTCCGGCGCCTTGCGCTTTTCCTCAAGGCAACGGGTGAAATCCGGCAGGACATCGACGCGGATCATGTAATCGATATAGAAATCGCCGCTACTCAACGCCTCGCCGGATGCGATGCTTTCCACGCGCGCCGCAGCGTCGTCCGACAGGTCCATGTCCAGCGTTTCGATATAGACGCGCTTGCCCCATTGCGCGTCGGGCACCTCAAGGTCGTTGCGCTCGATCGTGTAGAAGTGATTGATGAGATCGATCCCGTCCAGCTTCGAGCCGAGCGTCCCATGCAGGGTATAGCGGATCATCAGGTCTCGGGATTGCATCACATCCGCAAGCGGACCGATCGGCGTTGCTTTTCGCGCGATCACCTGCGTTTGGCCGATGCCGACGGAGGACGGCTCAGGGCTGTAGCTATAGCGGTAATTGATCATCCTCAGCATGGCGCCGCGGCGCATCGGGAAAAAATCCCTGTCCCGGAATTCCGGCTCCGTCGGCAAGGCTCCATCACGGGAATGCACGCTGATCTTCAGCTCCGGTGAAAGCCAATAGCTGCCGGCAACCGGCTTTCCCTCATCGTCCAGTAGCAGGATGTATCGACCGGCCTTGCGGATCACAGCATCCGCCGCCTGCGCCGAAAGCGGCACAGCCATCATGGCAGCCAGGAGAAAAAGGCGCGCGATCATAACGCCATGACGCGCCTGGATCTGCGAATATTCAAGTCTTCTTGAAAAATAAACGAGTAAAAACGCTTTACGCGGAGGCGTAGATCGTGTCGGCGCGCTTCTCGAAGGCCTCTGAAAACATCCGAAAGGCCCGGTCGAACATCGAGCCCATCAACGCGCCGAGGATGCGGCTCTTGAATTCATAGTCGATAAAGAAATGCACCGAGCATCCGCCCTCGCCCGTCTCTTCGAACCGCCAGCGATTGTCGAGATATTTGAACGGCCCGTCGATATACTTGACCTCGATAATGCGCTCGTCCTTGTTCAAAAGCACCTGCGTCGTGAAGGTCTCGCGGATCGCCTTGTAGCCGACCGTCATGTCCGCCAGAAGCAATTCCTTGCCGTCACGCTCCTTGCGCGAACGGACTGTCAGTCCTTCGCAGAGCGGCAGGAATTCCGGGTATTTCTCGACATCGGCGATCAGATCGAACATCTGGTCTGGCGAATGCTTGACGGGCCTGCGGGTTTCGAATTGTGGCATGCTCTGTCACGCAGCCTGGACGGGTATGATGGAGTTCAAATCTCCGGCATTCCGGGCTGCAACAGCAAGATCATAGGTTCGCTGCAGGTTGAGCCAGAATTCGGGACTGTTTCCAAAATAGCGGGCAAGACGCAATGCTGTGTCAGCCGTGATGCCGTTTTCACCACGCAAGATGCGCTCAAGGCGCGTTCGCGGCACACCGATGCTTTCAGCGACCCGATAGGCCGTCAACGCATACTCCTTCAGAAACTCCTCTTTCAGAATTTCGCCGGGATGAATCGGGTTTTCCATGACGAATTGCATGTGCGTTTCCTAGTGGTAGTCGCAAACTTCAACCTCATGGGCATTGCCGTTATCCCAGACGAAGCAGATGCGCCAATGGTCATTTATCCGGATCGAATGTTGTCCTTGTCGGTTACCGTCTAACAGTTCCAACCGGTTACTGGGTGGGACCATCAAATCAGCGAGCTTGAAAGCCGCGTCCAGAAGAAGAAGCTTGCGTCGAGCACGCGCGACAATGTCCGGCGGAAAACGACTCCGCCCATTCGACCGGAACAGGGTTTCCGTTTCCTTGTTGCGAAAGCCCTTTATCATCCAGCAATGGTATCTAAAACAGATACGAAAACAAGACTACTCCGCAGCGATCATCAGCTTCTTTTCGCGCGCCACCCTCAACCGTGCGAAATCGTCGCCGGCATGGTGCGAGGAGCGGGTCAGCGGGCTGGAGGCCACCATCAGGAAGCCCTTGGTATAGGCGACGGTCTCGTAGGACTTGAATTCCTCCGGCGTGACGAAGCTCATCACCTGATGATGCTTGCGGGTCGGCTGCAGGTACTGGCCGATCGTCAGGAAATCGACATCGGCAGTTCGAAGGTCGTCCATCAGCTGGAGCACTTCGTTTCGCTCTTCGCCCAGGCCGACCATGATGCCGGACTTGGTGAACATGGTCGGATCGAGTTCCTTGACCCGCTGCAACAGCCGCACCGAGTGGAAATAGCGCGCGCCGGGACGAACCGTCAGATAGTTTCCGGGCACGGTTTCCATATTGTGGTTGAAGACGTCGGGCTTGGCGGCCACGACACGCTCCAGCGCACCGGGCTTCTTCAAAAAATCCGGCGTCAGGATTTCAATGGTCGTCAGCGGCGACGCGGCGCGGATCGCCCAGATCACCTTTTCGAAATGCTCGGCGCCGCCATCGGCCAGGTCATCGCGGTCGACCGAGGTGATGACGACGTGGGACAGGCCCATCTGCTTGACGGCCTTGGCAACGTTTTCCGGCTCGGCCATATCGAGCGCGTTCGGCTTGCCGGTCGTGACGTTGCAGAAGGCGCAGGCGCGGGTACAGATCTCGCCCATGATCATGAAGGTGGCGTGCTTCTTGTCCCAGCACTCGCCGATATTCGGGCAGCCTGCCTCCTCGCAGACCGTGACGAGCTTGTGCTCCTTCACGATCGACTTGGTTTCGGCATAACCCTTCGATGTCGGCGCCTTGACACGGATCCAGTCCGGCTTGCGCAGCATCTCGGTATCGGGCTTGTGGGCCTTTTCCGGATGGCGGATGCGCGGAGCATTCGGGTCGAGCGTGGTACGGTCGAGAATGGTGACCATCGTGACTTCAACTTTCTTCGAGCAATCCAGGCCTTCGGACGGGACTAACGGCCCGCCTTAAGATGGAGGCGAGCCATACAGCAATCAAGCGTTCAGTGCACGCCCATAGGCGTCGAGCACGCTTTCCTTCAGTGTTTCCGAGATCGTCGGATGCGGGAAGATCGTGTGCATCAGGTCTTCCTCTGTGGTCTCCAGGTTCATCGCAACGACGAAGCCCTGGATCAGTTCGGTGACTTCGGCGCCGACCAGATGGGCGCCCAGAAGTTCACCCGTCTTCTTGTCGAAGATCGTCTTGACCATGCCCTGGTCTTCGCCGAGCGCGATCGCCTTGCCATTGGCGACGAAGGGGAAGCGGCCGACGCGGATGTCGCGGCCCTGTTCCTTGGCCTTGGCTTCGGTCAGGCCAACCGAGGCGACCTGCGGGTTGCAATAGGTGCAGCCCGGGATCTTCAGCTTGTCCATCGGATGCACGTTGGGCAGGCCGGCGATCTTTTCGACGCAGATGACAGCTTCATGCTCGGCCTTGTGCGCCAGCATCGGCGGGCCGGCAACGTCGCCGATCGCGTAGATGCCCGGCACGTTGGTCTTGCCATAACCGTCGATGACGATGCAGCCGCGATCGGTCTTGATGCCGAGCGCTTCCAGCCCGAGGTTTTCGATATTGCCCTGCACGCCGACGGCTGAAATCATACGGTCGGCGGTGATCTTCTCGACCGAGCCGTCCTTCTTCTCGACATGGGCGGTGATCGAATTGGCAGACTTCTCGACCTTCGTCACCTTGGCTTCGAGGATGATCTTCATGCCCTGCTTGTCGAACTGCTTCTTGGCGAAGGCGGAGATTTCCGCATCCTCGACCGGCATCACGGTCTTCATGACCTCGACGACGGTCACATCGACGCCCATGGTGCGGTAGAACGAGGCAAACTCGATGCCGATCGCCCCGGAGCCCATGACCAGCAACGATTTCGGCATTTCCTCAGGCTTCATCGCCTCGAAATAGGTCCAGATCAGCTTGCCGTCCGGCTCGATGCCGGGCAGCGCGCGCGGACGCGCGCCGGTGGCGACGATGATGTGCTTGGCGGTATAGGTGCCCTCGCCCCTGGTGTTCTTCGGCAAAGGCGCCTGCGGCTGGACGATCGCCTTGGTGGTCTTGGCAACGATGATCTCGCCGGGTTTGGTGAGTTTGGCCTCACCCCAGATGATATCGACCTTGTTCTTCTTCATCAGGAAGCCGACGCCGCCGTTCATGCGCTCGGCAATGCCACGGGAGCGGGCAACAATGGCCTTGAGGTCCGGCGTGATCTTGCCTTCCAGCGTCAGGCCGTAATTCTTGGCGTGTTCAGCCAGATGCAGCACTTCGGCCGAGCGCAGCAGCGCCTTGGTCGGGATGCAGCCCCAGTTGGAGCAGATGCCGGCCAGATGCTCGCGCTCGACAATGGCCGTCTTCAGGCCAAGCTGGGAAGCGCGGATGGCGGCGATGTAGCCGCCGGGACCCGAACCGATAACGATGACGTCGTAAGTCTCAGCCATTTTGTTTCCTGCCTCTTCCTTCAGCCACGTTCCGGGTCAAAAGAACCCAGTCATGCCTTTTGCTATCCTCAAAGAGCGGCACGGCGGCAAGCCTTGCCCGCTCGACAAATCCATGGGCGCAGTAAAGTCGAAGCGCCGCGTCGTTGTGGCTCTCGGTGATCAGGCTGACCTGCCGCCCTTGAGCCTTTTCGATCTCATGGGCGAGCAGCGCTCGCCCGATACCCTTGCCGCGATGGTGTCGGTAGACACCGAGACTGTCGATGAACCGGCTGCCGATCACCTGCACCTGCATCGCCAGGAGCGGCGCCAGAACCGGATGAGGTGCTGCGATCCCGCGCACGCTTTCATCAAGGTCGTAGCTGATCGAGACACCGGCGATCTCACCGCCATAGTCCGCGATCGTTGCATCCTGCCATGCACCCGGTTCGCCGTCACGCCGCATCGTCGACCGGCCGCGTTCCAGCGCCGTATCGCTGATACCTGCCTTTACCGCGCTGAACCACAGCCAGCTCGCGAAGCCGTCAGAGGCGATGTCGACGAGGATGGCAAGCTCGGCTGCGTCCCGCCTTTCCGCCGGTCGCAGGACGATCTCTCCCGTCACCTCAAAGCCCCAGCATCATCCGAACCATCGGTTCCAAGCCGCGCCCGACGGCCCGCGTATTCTCCGCATCGAGATGCACCCCGTCGAGCGGCGTGGTTTTCGCAACCGAGCCTGCGTCGAAAAATCCGCAGCCCTTCTCGTCCGCAAGATCGGCATAGAGCGAGGCCAGCATCGACGACTGCTCGACACCGCCGGAAAACATCGATGCGAAGGCGGCATTCGCCGTTTCGCAGAGCGCAGGCGGCGAAACGATGAGGATTTCAGGCATTTCGCCGGTATCGAAGGACCAGGCGTGTTTGCGCACGATCTCCACCAGCCGCTCCATGCCCTGGACTGCACCGAAGGCGGTGCCGCACAGCACCGGCTTCATGTCGTTGGCGCCGAGCATGATGATCACCAGGTCGATCGGATCATGGCTGTGCAGAATCGTCGGCAGGATGCGCGCACCATTGCGGTCGCAATCGGCCGTATGATCGTCATAAACCGTCGTACGGCCGTTCAAGCCTTCGGCGATGACGTTGACGCCATCCCCGAGCGCCGCCTGCAAAACGCTCGGCCAGCGATCCGCGAAGGCATGCCGCCCGAGCAGTTCGGCGCTATACCCCCAGGTCAGGCTGTCGCCGTAGCAGAGGACTGTTTTCATGGTCTCAATTCCGTCCCAGCAACTGGTCAACCTCGGCCAGGTCGTTGACGACCTGCGGCAGCGGCGCCTGCATGCGCGTCACTTCAGTGAGACTATAGGGGTCGCCATCCCGCGCGTCGCGAATGCCGGCCTCGATGACATCAAGACCGTCACACATCCTTAGATCCTGCGCGATACCGATATCGGAGCCTTTGAACAGCAGGCAGAATGCCCCTTTGCCATCATCACCGTTGCTTGCAGTCCATGCGACAGGCACCACCTTGTCGCCCAATGCCGCCGACCAGACGACCCCGGTACCGTCGGGCCGCAAAAATTCCAGCTGGGGGATACGATCCGTGTCGTTGCGAAACAAAAGCGTCTTGCCGGTCATCTGCTCGATGCGCTGGCTGACCTGTTCATTCAGACCCTCCGCCTGCGCGGAAGCAGAGAAGATCAACGGCAGGAGGCAAACAGCGCCTGCAGCAAGGAAACGCTGCAAGGTCAGTCTCAATCCAGTTGCGTTCCAAATCGTAACAGCCATCGCAGACCCCTCACCTTTCCGCGCTCAACCCACCCCGTCCGCTGTGCGGACACCCTCCTCCCGAAGGAGGAGGGAAAGTGCGGTTAAACCAGCATGCCCATCGGATTTTCGATGTAGCGTTTGAAGGCACCAAGCAGTTCGGCACCGAGTGCGCCATCGACAGCGCGGTGGTCAGTGGACAACGTCACGGTCATGACGTTGGCGACGACCATCTGGCCCTTCTTGACGACGACGCGTTCCTCGCCTGCGCCGATCGCAAGGATCGTGGCATGCGGCGGATTGACGACGGCGGCGAAGTTCTTGACGCCCATCATGCCCATGTTGGACACGGCGGTGGTGCCGCCCTGATATTCCTCGGGCTTGAGCTTGCGACCCTTGGCGCGGGCGCCGAGGTCCTTCATCTCGTTGGAGATGGTCGACAGGCTCTTCAGTTCGGCTGAGCGGATAATCGGCGTGATCAGTCCGCCCGGGATCGACACGGCAACACCGACATCGGCGTGCTTGTGCTTGACCATGTTGGTGTCCGTCCAGGAGACGTTGGCATCCGGAACGTCGCGCAGCGCCAGTGCCAGCGCCTTGATCACCATGTCGTTGACGGAGATTTTGAAGACCGGCTTCCCGTCTTTTTCCGGTGCAGACGCGTTGATCTGGGCACGCAGGGCCAGAAGCGCATCCAGTTCGCAATCGACCGAAACGTAGAAATGCGGGATGGTCTGCTTGCTTTCCTGCAGGCGCTTGGCGATCGTCTTGCGCATGCCGTCATGCGGCACGAGCTCGTAGGACCCCTCGGCGAAGTTCTTGAGAACCGCTTCCTCGGATGCACCCTTCGGCAGGACCGGAGCCGGCGCTGCGGCTGCGGTCGAAGCAGCGGCCGCCGGAGCAGCCTTCGCGCCACCACCGGCAACAGCCGTTTCCACGTCCTTCTTCACGACGCGGCCATGCGGGCCAGTGCCGGAGACAGCGGATATATCGATGCCGGCTTCCTTGGCCAAACGTCGTGCCAGGGGCGAGGAGAAGGTGCGGGCGCCTGTTGATGCCGATGCGGCAGCCGGTGCTGGAGCAGCAGCAGGCGCTGCCTCGGCCTTTGCCGGTGCAGCTTCGGTCTTTGCAGCTTCAGCCTTGGCGGCCGGAGCAGCAGCACCGCCGGAAGCGGCAGCCGAGACATCTTCGCCATCGGCGGCAAGGATTGCGATGACAGCATTGACCTTCACGCCTTCGGTGCCGGCCGGAACGACGAGCTTGGCAACAGTGCCTTCATCGACCGATTCGACTTCCATCGTCGCCTTGTCGGTCTCGATCTCGCAGAGAACGTCGCCGGAGGAGACCTTGTCCCCTTCCTTGACCAACCATTTGGAAAGGTTGCCCTCTTCCATGGTCGGCGAAAGGGCTGGCATGGTGATGTTGATAGGCATCTCTTCACCCTCCCTTATTTGTAGCAGACGGTCTTCACCGCCTGGACGACGTCGCCGACATTCGGCAGGGCCAGCTTTTCAAGGTTGGCGGCGTAAGGCATCGGCACGTCCTTGCCGGCGATCGTCAGGATCGGCGCATCGAGGTAGTCGAAGGCCTGCTGCATGACGCGGGCGGCGATTTCGGTGCCGACCGAGGACTGCGGATAGCCTTCCTCGACAGTCACCAGACGGCCGGTCTTCTTCACCGATTCCAGCACTGTCGGCAGGTCCATCGGGCGGATGGTTCTGAGGTCGATGATCTCGACGTCGATGCCTTCTTTTTCAAGCAGGGCCGCCGCCTTGACCGCATAGGTCATGCCGATGCCGAAGGAGACGATGGTCGCGTCCTTGCCGACCCGGTGAACACGCGCCTTGCCGATCGGCAGGACAAAATCGTCCATCTTCGGCACATCGAAGGACTGGCCGTAGAGGATTTCGTTTTCGAGGAAGATCACAGGGTTCGGATCGCGGATCGCAGCTTTCAGCAGCCCCTTCGCATCGGCAGCCGTGTAGGGCATGACGACCTTGAGGCCCGGAATGTGGCTGTACCAGGCGGCGTAGCACTGGGAGTGCTGGGCGCCGACACGGGCGGCAGCGCCCGACGGTCCGCGGAAGACGATCGGCGCGCCCATCTGGCCGCCCGACATGTAGAGCGTCTTGGCAGCCGAGTTGATGATGTGGTCGATTGCCTGCATGGCGAAGTTGAAGGTCATGAATTCGACGATCGGACGCAGGCCGGTCATCGCCGCCCCGACGCCGACGCCGGCAAAGCCGTGTTCGGTGATCGGCGTATCGACGACGCGGCGCGGACCGAATTCCTGCAGCAGGCCTTGGGTGATCTTGTAGGCGCCCTGATATTCGGCGACTTCTTCACCCATGACGAAGACGTCTTCCGAGCGGCGCATTTCCTCGGCCATTGCATCGCGAAGCGCTTCGCGAACAGTGGTCGAGACCATTTCCGTGCCTTCAGGAATATCCGGATCGGACGGTATATCCGCCTTCGGTTGGGCGGCGACCGGCGTGATAATCGCAGGAGCCGGCATCTCGGACTTCGCAGGCTCGGCAGCGGCGGCCTTCGGAGCTACGACATCGCCGGCGCTCTCGCCATCCTGCAGCAGAATGGCGATCGCGGTGTTGACTTTGACGCCCTCGGTGCCTGCAGCGATCAGCAGCTTGCCGATCACGCCTTCATCGACGGCTTCCACTTCCATGGTGGCCTTGTCGGTTTCGATCTCGGCGATCACGTCACCGGAGACGACCTTGTCGCCCTCGTTTTTCAGCCATTTGCTGAGCGTGCCCTCTTCCATCGTCGGCGACAGAGCGGGCATCAGAATTTCGATTGGCATGATGTTTTCCTCGTCCCGGTCTCAGAGCAGAATGTCGGTGTAGAGCTCGGATACATCCGGCTCCGGATCGGCCTGGGCAAAATCGGCACTGTCGGCAACGATGTCGCGGACGTCCTTGTCGATTGCCTTCAGTTCGTCCTCGCTCGCCCATCCGTTTTCAAGGATGCGCGCCTTCACCTGTTCGATCGGGTCGTGTTCTGACCGCATCTTCTGCACTTCGTCCTTGGAGCGATACTTCGCCGGGTCGGACATGGAGTGGCCGCGATAGCGGTATGTCTGCATTTCGAGGATCATGGGGCCATTGCCCGCACGGCAATGCACCACGGCTTCGTCGCCGGCCGCCTTGACGGCGCGCACATCCATGCCGTCAACCTGATAGCCCGGAATACCGAGCGCCACGCCGCGCTGCGAGAAATCATGACCGGCAGACGCGCGCGACACCGAGGTGCCCATGGCGTAGCGATTGTTCTCGACGATGTAGATCACCGGCAGCTTCCAGAGCGCCGCCATGTTGAAGCTCTCATAGACCTGACCCTGGTTGGCCGCGCCGTCGCCGAAATAGGCGAGCGAGACGTTGTCGTTGCCGCGGTAGCGGTTGGCGAAGGCCAGACCGGTGCCGAGCGATACCTGCGCGCCGACGATGCCGTGGCCGCCGTAGAAATTCTTTTCCTTGGAGAACATGTGCATCGAGCCGCCCTTGCCGCGCGACAGACCGCTGCGGCGCCCGGTGAGCTCGGCCATGACGCCGCGTGCACTCATGCCGCAGGCGAGCATGTGCCCATGGTCGCGATAGGCAGTGATGACCTGATCGCCCTCTTTCAGCGCCATCTGCATGCCGACGACGACAGCTTCCTGACCGATATAGAGGTGACAGAAACCGCCGATGAAGCCCATGCCGTAAAGCTGGCCGGCCTTTTCCTCGAAGCGGCGGATGAGGAGCATCTCCCGATAGGCCTTCAGGTCTGCATCGCGATCGAATTCGGCGATGGTCCCGTTTGCGAAGTCCTTCTTGGCGGGCTTTGCCGCTGTCTTGCGGCTTGAAACGGACGCGGATTTACGCGGAGCCATTCATTCCTCCCTATGGTTTGCTTTTGCAGGTACCATAGGCAAAGAACGGCAAGACAGCAATGCTATATTTGCATGGCTTATATTCTTCATAAGCACATGAAATAAAAGATAAAATTCAAGTTAACTAGATTTAAGTTAATCGTAGAATCAATGGAAAATCACGATTTCGTCCGCGCGTGACATATTCAGTGCGAAGCGGGCCTTCTCGTCGAGCATGTCGCGCTCGAGCGAACCGTCGCTCATCAGCGCAACTTCCCTTTCGAGGGTTTCGCGCTGGGTCACCAGCTCGGACAGGCGCGCCTGTCGCTCAGTGCGCTGGCTGTCAAACGTCTCCGTCGCCCGCAACCCGTAGTCGCCGTGAATAGAATGATAGCCGAAATAGGAAAGAAACGCGACCGTGATGAGCGGCATCACAAATCGCCCCAGTTTCCGCTTCTTATGATGTTTGGTCCACATCGCTCATGCCCTGATACGCAATACAGGAATGACGCTAGCAGCCATTGATTAACCGAGCGTTGACCATACCGCCGCAAACGAAAAAACCCGCATCCATTTCCGGATGCGGGTCTGTATCAACCCCGTCGTCATCCTTGGGCTTGTCCCAAGGATCTGATCCAGGCGTAACGCCCCTTCGGGCAACTTTTCCCGCAAGTCCAGCCGCGGCTTTGGCAGATCCTCGGGTCAAGCCCGAGGATGACGGCCGTGGCCTGACCTCAACCCTTGATGATCGAGCGACCTGCATACTTCGCCTGCGGGCCGAGCTGTTCCTCGATGCGGATCAGCTGGTTGTACTTGGCGGTGCGGTCGGAACGGGCGAGCGAGCCGGTCTTGATCTGCCCGCAATTGGTGGCGACGGCGAGATCGGCGATGGTCGAATCCTCGGTTTCGCCCGAGCGGTGCGACATGACGGCCGAATAACGCGCCTTGTGCGCTGTTTCCACGGCGTCCAGTGTTTCCGAGAGCGAGCCGATCTGGTTGACCTTGACGAGGATGGAGTTGGCAACGCCCATCTTGATGCCGTCGCGTAGGCGGGCGGAGTTGGTGACGAACAGATCGTCGCCGACCAGCTGGGTCTTTGCACCGATCTTGTCGGTCAGGTATTTCCAGCCGTCCCAGTCATCTTCGCCCATGCCGTCCTCGATCGAGAAGATCGGGTATTTGCCGGCGAGCTCGGCGAGGTAGTCGGCCATGGCTTCCGGCTCCAGCACGCGGCCTTCGCCTTCGAGATGGTACTTGCCGTCCTTGAAGAATTCGGTCGAGGCGCAATCGAGCGCGATATACATGTCTTCGCCCGGACGGTAGCCGGCTTTTTCGATAGAGGACATGATGAAATCGAGGGCTGCCGGAGCAGATGCGAGACCCGGTGCGAAGCCGCCTTCGTCACCGACATTGGTGTTGTGACCGTCGGCGGACAGCTGCTTCTTCAGCGTGTGGAAGACTTCCGAGCCCATGCGCACGGCATCGCGGATATTATCTGCGCCAACTGGGACGATCATGAATTCCTGGAAATCGATCGGATTGTCGGCATGGGCGCCGCCGTTGATGATGTTCATCATCGGGACCGGCAGCAGGCGGGCGTTCGGGCCGCCGATATAACGATAGAGCGGCAGGCCGGCCGCAGCGGCAGCAGCCTTCGACACGGCGAGCGAAACGCCGAGGATGGCGTTGGCGCCGAGGCGGGCCTTGTTGGGCGTGCCGTCAAGCTCGATCATCGTGTCGTCGATCAGGATCTGGTCTTCGGCATCGAGACCGCCGACGGCCTCGAAGATTTCGCCGTTGATGGCTTCGACCGCCTTTTCGACGCCCTTGCCGAGATAGCGCTTGCCGCCATCGCGCAGTTCGACGGCTTCATGCGCGCCGGTCGAGGCGCCCGACGGTACAGCCGCGCGGCCGAACGAGCCATCTTCCAGATAGACGTCGACTTCGACGGTCGGGTTGCCCCGGCTATCGAGAATTTCGCGGCCGATGATGTCAACGATTGCAGTCATGATCTCTTCCCTGCTTTAAACATGCCCGCTTGAGACATGGTGGTGAACGGATGGCCTGTCATAATTCATGGCCCGGAAATTACAATGGCGGGCGCGTGAAACGCAGTACTGCCCGTCAGAACTCAAACGCTTCGCTTGGCGACGGCATCGAAGGCGAGCAGCGTTTCGAGCAGCCTTGGCATATCCTTCAGATGCACCATGTTCGGGCCGTCGGACGGCGAATTGTCTGGGTCCTCGTGCGTCTCGATGAAAACACCGGCAACGCCGACGGCAACGGCCGCCCGTGCCAGCGTCTCGACGAATTCGCGCTGCCCCCCGGAGGAGGCGCCCTGCCCGCCCGGCTGCTGCACGGAATGGGTCGCATCGAACACAACGGGCGCGCCGAGGCCCGCCATGATCGGCAGCGAGCGCATGTCGGAGACCAGCGTGTTGTAACCGAACGACGCCCCGCGTTCGCAGAGCAGCACGTTGGGATTGCCGCTTTCGGTGAATTTGGCAAGCACGTTTTTCATGTCCCACGGCGCGAGAAACTGGCCCTTCTTGACGTTGATGACGCGGCCGGTCTTGGCAGCGGCAATCAGCAGATCGGTCTGGCGGCACAGGAAGGCCGGAATCTGCAGGATATCGACTGTGGGGGCAACGAGGCCGCACTGTTCTTCCGTGTGGATGTCCGTGATGACGGGAAAACCGTATTCTTTCTTGAGATCGGCAAAGATCTCCATCGCCTTTTCAAGGCCGATGCCGCGCTTGCCGGAGATCGACGTCCGGTTGGCCTTGTCGAAGGACGACTTGTAGACGTAGCCGAGACCCAGCGACTTGCAGAGCTCCACCATCGTACCGGCGATCATGAAGGCGTGGTCGCGGCTCTCCATCTGGCAGGGACCAGCGATCAGCGACAGCTTCTGTGTGTTGGAGAAGACCACCTGGGCAGCGCCGCTACCGGCCACCACGTTTGCATTTGTCTGCATGCCTATTCTCCGAATGCGAAAATGACACCCTGCCCCGGCGCTTCCGGAACAATCAGGCGCTTGTCTTTTCTGATGAACTCGACCGAGTTCGCGGTCAGGTGACGTTCGGTCACGGCCAGGTCTGCGACCTTGAGCACGATTGCACGGCCGCGCAATCCGCGTGCGTGCGTGCTGGTTGCGCGGCCGAAGAAGCCCTGCATGCCGGCCGGATTGAGAACGGAGATTTTGACGTTCGCCGTCTCGATATCCATGCCGAAGGAATGGGCCGTCACCTCCCGCTCGTCCACGACTTCCTGCAGGATATACTGGAAGTCTGTCGGGTTGGGCTCGGACAGCACGACGTCCGACATGCCGATGACACCATTGGCATGGGTCTCCAGAACCGAACGATCCGACGGAAGCGGCTGGACGCGCTGGCAGGTGAAAAAGAAGAAATCCGGGGCGCGCAGATCGCTGGCAAAAGCGAGACGGAAACTGCCGGTCGCCGCCGTGCCGTCCGGCAGTTGCATCGGTCTCGAAAACTCGAGCACCGCACCACCGGACAAGCCGGCGCGTCGAAAGCGCGCATCATCCGCGCCGGCATCGGCGGAACTGACAACGATAGCCGAGAAACCATGCTGGCCACGACGGAAACGATAGGCCTGGTCCCGCGCCACGAAAACATTGCCGGCGACGGCCGCGGCTTCGCAATCCTCGCGCTGGCCAACGGCAAGCGGCTCCAGATAGGTCTTGTCGGCGAAGAAGACGCAGGCATTCTCGGTGCCGAAGGGATGACGCGCATCGGCAGCCACTGTAAAGCCGAGCGCCTCCAGCCGTTGCCGCGCGACGGCGAGATCGCCGACGGGCAGGACGAGATGATCGAGCAGACGGGGCATGCGGGGGGCTGCGGTCATGGAGTTCCTTGAAACAGGCCTTCGGCAGGTGCTTTGCCTGCTTTACATGACATTTTCAAGAAAATGTTCGGTATGGCTGAAATTGCCTGATTGCGTAGACGAAGTTGCCCGGCGCGAAAAACCTGCGCGCCGGGCTCGTTTCACACTCAGACGCTGCACAGGGCGCAATCCATGGCCCGTCTGCAGTCGTGTTCAGGTGCGGGTGATCGAGGCGCCGCCATCGACCAGGGAGGCGGTTCCGGTCACGAAGGCCGAATCATCCGAAGCGAGATAGAGAACCGAGCGTGCCAGTTCGTCCGGCGTCGCCACACGCTTCAGGGCGTGCAGGTTGGTCACGAAAGACTGCTTGCCGTCCGTATCGTTCATTTCACGGTACATGTCGGTATCGACGGCACCCGGCAGGATGGCATTGACACGCACGGCCTGCGGACCGAACTCTGCCGCCAGTGCCTGGGTAAGGCCAATCAGGCCGGCCTTGCTGGCGGCATAGGCGGCAACGCCCGGAAAGGCAAAACTGTAGCCAACAAAGGTCGAGGTGAAGATCACCGAACCGCCGCCATGCTTGACCATTTCAGCGATCTGATGTTTTGCGCCTAGAAAGGAACCGGTCAGGTTGATGGCGATGGCATCGTTCCAGCCTTCTTCCGAAATCCCGGTACTCGGACCCGCTTCGCCGAGCGTGCCGGCATTGTTGAATGCGACATCAAGGCGGCCATAGGTGGCCACGGCCAGCGCCACAAGCGCCTTGGCGTAGTCCTCCGAGCGCACATCGCCGGCCAGCGCGACAGCCTTGCCGCCCGCAGCTTCGATTTCAGCAACCAGCGCATCAAGCTCGCTCTGGCGCCGCGCGCCGACAACGAGCTTCGCGCCCTCGGCGGCGAAAAGCCTTGCCGTTGCGCGGCCGATACCGGCGCTGGCACCCGTGATGATTGCGACTTTGTTGGAAAGGCGATCCATGATCTTGTCCTCTTGGGCCGAGCGGTCGAGGCCCATGCTGGCACCTCTTCAAGCCGTTTGCTTGAGGCGAATATGGCCTTCTTTGATCGTTCGGATTAGTCTGAAAATATTGGAACTTGCATCCGGAAAAACCGAACGATGATCAAACTCGACGGCATTGCCACCTTTGTTGCCATCGCCGAAGGCGGATCGATCAGCGAGGCCGCCCGCCGCCTGCGCCTGTCCAAATCCGTGGTCAGCGAGCGGCTGGCCGAACTCGAGCGAAATCTGGGCGCCAGCCTTCTTCACCGCACCACCCGCAAGCTGACGCTGACGGAAGACGGCGCAGCGTTTCTGGAAAGGGCGGCGCGGATCGTTCAGGATGTCGAGGATGCGGCCTCGGACATGGCGGAGCGGCGCGGAACGCTCGCCGGTTCCTTGCGGATTTCCGCGCCGGTGACCTTTGGCAGGCTGCATCTCGGGCCGGCGCTCTACCCCTTTCTCGCCCGCAATCCGAAGCTTGAACTGACGCTTGATCTCGATGATCGCCGGGTTGATGCCGCAGCGGATGGCTATGATGCCGTGCTGCGCCACGGTCCGATCCTCGATTCGCGGCTGATGGCCTGGCGGCTGGCGCCCAGCCGCCGCGTCCTGGTGGCCGCGCCGCGATACCTTGAAGACAATGGCTGCCCTTCCTCCATCGCCGAGTTGGAGCAACACAGGGGCATTTTCTACACCAATCGCGGCATTGCCGACTGGCGCTTCCCGACGCAGGGCGGGACCGTTGTCGTGCGGGGACGCTTCGGTCTCGCATTGAACAATGGCGACATGATCCGCGATGCGGCGATTGCCGGTCTCGGTATCGCGCTGATGCCGATGTTTGCCATCTGGCAGGCGATCGAAGCCGGCGACCTCGCCGCCATCGACATCGGCGTGACGGCAGAGCGCGAACATATCTACATGGCGCACCCCGATGGCCGCCGGTCGTCGGTGAAACTGCGTGCGCTCGCCGACCATCTGCGTGGCGCTTTCGGCGCACCGCCCTATTGGGATAATACCAAGGATCAATGATAGGAACCTATAGGACCGGCTCGATCGGGTTTTCCGGCTAGGAGAGGTCCGCAGAGCGATGCTTACGCATCGGTCAAGGCCCTCGACAACGCCGGAAAGCCCGAGAAGCCGGCCGAAGGTGGCTTATGGCTGATCCCTGGCGTCGTTGCGATGCTTG
>Ga0307515_10004388_pt1 | contig 29228 bp, 20 predicted proteins | sample 17_EM_MG_FD_194513 | JGI IMG/M metagenome (GOLD analysis project Ga0307515, IMG submission 194513) | Populus trichocarpa ectomycorrhiza microbial communities from riparian zone in the Pacific Northwest, United States - 17_EM | ecosystem: Host-associated > Plants > Roots > Unclassified | place... | reverse complement strand
GACGGTACGAATCTGAAGGGGAGACTCGCGTATGGAGCCGTGTGTGCGTCGAGAAGGAGCTAGGGCCATTGGCAGTGCTCCACAGGGCTCCGGGGCTTCGCGAGGAGGGAATACCCGGATGCGAGCGCGGCAAGGCGGAAATGGGATAGTAAAATGGGTAGGGTATATGGGAGAGACTATTATGGATTTCATCGGAGACAAAAGAGGGAGTTGGAAGGACAGGATCATTCTTTACTCACTGAAATAGGACGGCCTGGGATTGATTTCTACGGCACATAAACGAGTAGATATTAGCAGCCAACTGGTAAGGATGGGGTTGCAACGGCGGTTTGCCGCGGTCGCGGTGGTCGTCGTTGGCGTTGTAGCGAGAGCGTGCCTTGTACTCGCGTTGTGATTCGTCGTCGAGGTTGCGCATGTGCTTGAATGGGTTTACGATGACAAGAGTCGAGGACGAGGGAGCGAGGCGAGTGTAGGGCTGGTCATGGCGGAAGCGAGCGTGGAGGAGGGAGAGAATCGAGTCGTCTGTCGGATATATCGACGTCTTATTGCTTGTCGAGACAAGCCCAGTGAGCTCTTGCATTCCCGTCGGGTCGCGCTGCGCACTCATGGCTGCGACTGCGACTGCGACTGCGACTTTGACTACGAATGCGAATGCGACAATGCGGGAAAAGGAGGAGTAAGATTATCAGATATTAAAATGCTATGGTATGATATGGTATGCTGTGGTATGCTGGTATGCTGGTATGCTGACGTTGTGTTGTTGTAGAGGCAAAGTCCTTTTCTGGAAGTGGGAAGTGGGAGAGGCCAAAAGTCAGGAGCGGATTAGAGGCCGAGGCCGAGGCAGGCGAAGGCGTGATGGGGATGCGTCTTAGCCGGTTGGGGTTATCTAGTTAAACTACTTATATGCGAGGGTGCAGCAATACGATAATATTGCCTAGCAAAATCTATTCCAACTCTAGCTAATATTCCAGCTATTCCAGCGAGCGAACGATCGACTAGTACCAGCTATGGAGCTACGCAGCCCAGCGTAGACTAGTGATGAGCAGCAGCCTTCTCCTTGGCAATCTGAGCCGCATATGGGTTCCGTGGGTCGCTCGCGTACGCCTCAGCTGTCCGGCACTGTCAGTCCTCTTCTCGCGGTACTCAGAACATATACCCACATGCAACAGCTGCATTTTGGATCTTCATCACACCCCACATCGTAATCCCGGCTGCCACACCGAATGGCCACAGCGGCCGTGCAAACTGCAAAAGTGTTCCGTTTGGAAGGGTTATCAGCCACAACGCACAATCCGCGACAGACTAGAACTGGGTCGAGGGAACAGTATCTACCGGAACGGGCCACCGTCGGAGTCCAAAGAATGCCATTTCAACTTTATCCACAAATTTCTCCTTTCGTCAGACAATCTACCCAACACCCCAATCAGCCATCTTGTGCGTACCCCCACAAGGGTTTCAGGACGCACCAAATATGCGAGCGCAGCCGACCGGAATCGTCAAAAAGGAGCGGTCAAGGAAGAAGCGGTCAAGGTTCAAGTCGTTTTCGAGCAGAACAAAGCACAACTCAACTTGGTCCTTGCCACATTTCTCTGTTAGCCTGTTTCCCCTCCTGCAGCACTCACACCGTCCTGTGCTCTCGCTCATTCCTCTACAATCTCTTTCGCGGGCAGTCGCGGGCAGCTGCGGGCAGTCACGCCTTTCTGCCTCCTTGCCGCTTCACTTTGTCTTATCATTGTGCAACCTAACCGTGAAACGACTACTCTGTTGACCTCCAGGGTCCTGCTCGTGTCTGATCCTTTGGTCGAGAAGTAACGGAGACACGGAGAAGCTGGGTTAGCCATAGCCATGTATGTTACCACACATGGCTCCTGAGTTTCTCTGGGTCTTGCCGTTTTACTTTCTCTAGCTCGTCGATTGTGTTTTTGTCAAGTTCGGCGAGTCGTGGATGGGTTTTACTGTTCCCTTGTCGCGTTTCGTTCGTAGGAACCCGACGTGCTTGAAGCTTGAGAAGCTCTACAGCAGGGTCACCGCACTATGAGACCAAACCTTGTGTGAGGAGGCGAATGGTACGCGAGGGGGTACCCATAGTCCTGGTTAACAGGAGTCTCTATTGGTTGATGCTCTCAAGTGCCGGGTCAAGCGGTCTATGGACCTCAATATGCAGACCACGTACCAGCATGATCCGCGGTATTTATCTGCTCTGGTGCCGCCCATTCTGTTTGTATCAGATTATAGAGTGCTTGTGGAGAACGTGGTAGAGAATGTAAAATACAGTGTTTTTCCATTTTATCGTTCATAAATCAAGTAGAGCCTCCCAAATAATGCAGCAGCAATGGGTTCTGAACTCCTAACTATCGCGAAAAACATAAAGGGACGTCATGGCTGCCATGATATAGTCGAAACTTTATGACCCTAATATATATACATACGTAATTAAGTCCAGAGGTCATCCAGTCAGTCTCTCAACCAAGTAGTAGACGAGTGGACCCAGCAGCGATCAACAACTTCCTATGATGTGTCTCGGTAGATGCCGTAACAACCCTACTATCCCTGTAGATTTGCCATAGGGGGGTCATCGTAAGCGCCCTGGTTGGATTGTCAGTTGGTGTCTTGGGACTGGAGAGCCGCCGCTCACCATTGTGACCAAACTATTGCCAGAATCATGAACCATTTTCCGCAATCGTGACCTGGTGACCTAACGGTCGAGGCACAATCATTGGCGGCCAGCACAACATGCACAAGTATAATACTAATTATCCTAAGCCCGAACCACAAGGACCACCTGCTGCATTAAGGTTTGGCTCAAGGATAAGTTCTGAAGAGACAAAGCAACCTACGACAATTTGGACCTGCCACAAAACCACGACGTGGTGCCGGCATTGGCGTAGTACAGGATAGCCAAGATCCAACTATAGCAACACGCAACGAGGATAGACACAACGCAGTACCGTTGGGATGAGTCCAGGGACTGTGATAGTAATATTATTACCGCGACCGTGGCTTCAAGGAGCGAGGTGCAGGGGATTAAAAAAAAAAAGAGAGAACTGGCGACTGTTGTTGGGGAAGTTAGTAACAGCGTGATCGGGTGAGCGCAAGAGAAGGCATCCACGAACAAGGCACAATGTCCTGCGGTCTGTTTGGTTGAGATATACCCTCTTGTGCAACCCGGTTACGGTAGATAGAGGTGAAGCTGTTGTAAAAGAACTTGGATACAACAGTCAAGGAGTAGAGGTCGCGGAGTGGCAGGCTTTCCAGGATCAAGAGCCAGACCTCCGCCGGAAATACGACACTACTCCTCCCAGTGAGTCGGCTGAGATCCTAGTGACAAGCGATCAGTGCTGTCAAAGGTCGGATTGGAGAGGATCTACACGCACATGATGAGAACCTGCCAGTGTTTCTCCTTGATGTGGCGAACTGGGTAATCTTGAAGTCGAAGCTAGGTGGAACGATTCAGGCCGTTGTTGCGACATTACTCCACACCAAGGAGTGCTTATGGGTCGAGCGTAGCTGGGTGCAAGCACACTGCCAGAGACGAGGCAAGCATAACAGGCCAGCTCGATGGCCAGCTCGACGGCCAGCCCGACGGCCAGCTCGATGTTAACGAAGAGACTGACCGGAACCAAGTGGCACCCTGAGATTCGGAGCGTATGGGACTCCGGACACCACGTGAATTGCCAAAACTCAAGCAAGGCGATCGAAAGGTTTGGTATGTTTTACGTACGATAATGCACTGTAAGATAAGGGTGTCCATTCTGAGATAGACGAGTGGAACCCAGCAATAGAGTCCTAAATATATCTTTTTTTTTTTTTTTTTTTTTGGGTGGGGGAAGGAAGGGAAATGCATCATGCACCGTAACGCCCGTGCGCCGTGTGTGGGACTCCAGCACGGCTTGCCGTTGGGATCTTTCGCCCGTTGGACAATCTGCCGCCTGACCTACCCACTAAAACCCTTCCCTGCCGGTTGTCTCGGCTACATCCCGTTAAGCGAAGTTCATGGTTGGGTATGCGTATGCGTCGAAGTTGACGAAAGTTCCGTCTCCCCAGAGGGATCGGAGTTTGCGTTGGCGGATTAGTTTCCTTCTTGGTTCCATAAATCTCGTTGCGATCCAGCTGCTCCTTATCAGGTTTGATAGCATTTCTTTCAGTATTTCTTTCGTTTCGTTCGGCACTACGTCCTGATTATTTATTGTATTTTTGTTTCTTGATTTCCATATGGCCCATATTGTCATAGAAATCAGGATTCGTAGCCTCTCGGAGTCGCTGTTGTAGTCGTTGTTGAAGGTGATCGCTGCAGATCCTTTGATCAGGCCTAAGGATATGGCCGGCCAGTTCCTGTTCATGGTTTTCCTCCATATGTTCGTCGTAGTTTCCCAGGTTTGCCGTTGCCCGTTGTGCTCACACGTTAGCCATAGGTGTTGTTCAGTCTCTGATATATCGTCCCCCGTTATTCTTTTACAAAAGGAGCAGAACGCTCTGTCTGTGTATCCTGGGATGTTTCTCCAGTAAGGTCCGCATTTTATTTTACCTATGAGCATGTTTCTAATGTGGTCTCCTAAATATATCTGACACAACCCATATACAGTAAGTTTCGTCCTGTGGCCAACAAATATCAAGTCTCATAGAAGCGACTTGGTGGACGCTGCATTGACTGACATCAGGGAATGTCGCGGTTTGGGGCACTGCCACATGCACAAAAACCATGGCGGAGCAGTTTGAGACTGCTACCGCGACGTAAATCCGGCCTAAACTGTTGTGTAGATAAAAAACGAATTAAGTGTGAATATCATGGTAGTGAAGTCGAGGGCATCTAGAAACAGCATTACACCCACAAAATCTCGTTCATGGTTTTTCTTGCATCTTGACCTGCGACATCCGACACACACAGGAACATCACTGAAGCTTGTATACAGCACGTATCCAGACATGGCATGTAGATATGAACAAAGTTAACTGATTCTAAATGTGAGAAATCGTGCGGTGCAACTGCCAACCGCCGCGTTTTTTTTGGCAGTTTCGAACTGCACCGCCACCAGATCGCTCCGCGACATTCCCTGACCGACATGACGCGATCAGCACAAGCACCCTGGTTAGGTTGTCGGTTGGCGTCTTGGAACTGGAGAGCGGCAACTCACCATTGTGACTCTGTGGTTACAAATTCCGGGTCAGGGAACTGGTGAAGAACCGGACAAGAGCACCGGTGATCACCGGGTGGGGAGGGTACCGGAACCGGTTGACAGACCAGATCACCACCGGTTCCCGACAGGTCGAAATGGCCCCCGTTCTCTCACCCCAAGCTGGTAACTGTTCTGGCAGACCGGTTCTACCAGTCATAAGGGCTGGTGAACCGGTCTTGAATAGTGGTTTTGAACCAGTCAGGAGGACTGGGTTTTACTCCCATGCACGCTGGAATATAGAACAAATTGTATATAATAAATATAATACATGCTAATTCTGCGACAGAAATGTGCAGAAAGTGAAAGGTGTCAATGAGGAAAGAATGGGTCGATCATGTTGGGATGGACGATGACAACAAGAAAAGTGTACGGTAGACAGTCTGATGGAAAAGGACAAGACAATGGAGCCATGATATAGCAAATCGACAAGAAGACAATGGTCTGTTGCGTGTTTGTAATTAGTGCGGGGCATAATGAGCAAAAAAATGTACTACTTAACAATGAAAAGAACCGCCATCCAATTAAACCTTGGAAGGACGGTGCTTGTGAGGGGACTGCCTGAGGGGATTCTTTCGTCGGTTGTTGATGGGGCGGTACTGGAGCAGTGGTGCCCTTGCCTTGCCCTTGCCCCTTGTGCACGGCGGGTCTTCCTTGAGAGGGGTCCGGCACTGTGAGTGGAGCTAAGGTGGTGACTAGGGTGGTGAACTCACAGAAGCTTCAAGATCTTGATCGCTTTTGTGATCGGTCTTGCGATTGGATCGAATCGGAGATGCTCTTGCCTTTCCCTTGCTCTTTGTGAGCGGCGGGACTTCCTCAAGAGGGGTCTGGCACTGTGAGTGGAGCTGAGGTCGGGAATAATGGGCCAGAGTTGCGAACTCACATTAATTTCAAGATCGCAATCGGCTTCGCGATCGGATCTGGGAGGTGGTGTCCTTGTGAGCGGCGGATCTGAATTATACAAGCGCGAACTAAGCCGATCGTGCTGCCTCTGCCTCTTAGTTGGAGGCCCCTCGTCAGCGTCAGATGCCTGTATTTTGGTTAGCGGGAATGAAAGAAATGGGTAGCATGTACCGAAGCTTCCAGAACTGCGTCAATCTCCCCTTCCTGAAGAGATACATGTAAGTTATCAAATTCAGGAAGAGGTACAAATATCCGACTTACCAACGATGATTCAGTGGAGTGTGACATTGCGGAGCACGACATTGCAGAGCACGACATTGCGGAGCGCGACATGGAGATTGCATTAGCTGCATGGGCAAGGGGTGTAGCGGAACCTACTCACAAGGAGCTGATTGAACGTCTTGGAGCAGTTGCATTGGTAGCCACAGTGAAGGGTCCCGATGGCATGAGGGCGACGCTGTTGACCTGGCATCGACGACTGGGTCACCTGGCATTCAAGAGGGTGTTGGCATTAGCACAGAGTGGTGTGAGTGGGATGGTCATTATGGATGTACCTGCAGTGGTGCATGCGTTGCAGCAAAGGCGGTCCATCTACCCCACAAGGAGGGCCACGGCTGTGTGAGCAAATACCTCGAGAGGGTGCATATCGACATAGTCAGCCCTATGCCTATGAAGTCAGTTGGCGGGAGGGAATACGCATATGTTGTTGTTGACGACTACACTTACACTAGTTGTACAGGAGCGAGCATCGTTGGGGTCAACGTTGGGTTCAAGATTGACCACAGATGAGGGCGCAGCAGACCATGGTGACAGCAAAAAAAGCAGGGGTAGGAGGATGAGGGCGAGGGAGGATGGGTGAGGGTGAGGACAGATGAGGATGAGGACGGACAAGGATGAGGATGGACAAGGACAAGGATGGACAGGGCAGGGACAAGGGGGCAATGGCTGCTGCTGCTGTTGAGTGAGCAGAACTCAACATGCGTCATGTGCTATTTGTTGTTTACTCTGTTCCGGGGTTTTTTTTTAGCATGAGTGGTGCATCAGGATGTGTCTGTACTCACCACTATCAAGATTATTGAGTGTGATTGACTTATTAGTGTGTTCTCGAGGCATTGGCAGTGAGGTCGATGAGGGGACAAGGCAGTGGTCGGGTCCAAGCTGTGCTGTTGTGGACTTAGTGATTTTCTGGCTCACGCATCAGCCCCACCTCACGCAGTGGCTAAAGGTGATGCACAGGGTGGAAAGAAACACGTTTATCAATTTGCTACACTTTGTACAAATAGGAGTCACATTGAGCAATATTTTTGAGCATTGTGTTTTTGCAATCGGTGACCGGTGCAGTGAACTGGTGATCGAACGGGTCCCTGACTCGGTGATACTCACTGGGCGTCTGACACGATACCCACCAGGGAAATTCTGTTTTCCGTTATGTTCTCATACAAGAAAATACTTTATTATCAATTCGCTACAACTTGTACAAGGGACGTGACATCAAGGAATACTATTATATATTTTCAAATGTTCACCGGTGCCCTGAACCGGTGATCGAACGGGTCCCTGACTCGGTGATTCTCACCGGGCGCCAGACCCGATACTCACCAGGTCCCGTACCCGGCGCGTTCGGTGCCCGGGTCTGGGACGCGGCGTTTGTAACCATAGAGGTGACCAGGTGATCGCCAGAACCAGTAGCCAGAGTCTACATTCAGGGCCTGGTGGCCTATTGGTCGGGGTGCAATCATTGTTGATCAGCGCGACATGCCCAACTATAACAATAGCCACCCTAAGCCAGAACAACAAGATCCACCTGCTATATTAGGGTTTTGCTCAGAGATTGGTTTTCTTGTACTTTCAAAAGGCAAAACAACCTACCGTTCAGCAGAGCTGGGGAAAACATATCGCGTGTGGAGGGCATTAGCATGGCACAAGATAGCCAAGATGCAGCTATAGCAGCACGCGGCGAGGATAAATATAACGCAGTTCCGTTCAGATGAGCCTGGCGACTGTGCTATTACTATTCCCGCAACTGTGGCTTCAAGGCACGAGGTGGCGATAATTAAAACCAGGAGAAAAATGGTAATAGCCGTTCGTGAAATTATAAACGTGATTGGATAAGCGCAAGAGAGCATCCACGAACAAGGCGCAAATTTTGTTGGTCTTTTTGGTCGAGGTATACACTCTTGTGCAGCCCGGTTACGATAGATAGAGATGAAGTTGTTGTAAAAGAACTTGGATACTATAGTCAAGGAGTAGAGATCGCGGAGTGGCAGGTTTTCCAGGATCAAGAGCCAGACCTCCACAGGAAATACGACACTACTCCTCCTTCCAGTGAGTCGGCTGAGATCCTAGTGACAAGTTATTGGTGCTGTCAAAGGTCGGATTGGAGGATCTACACGCACATGATGAGAACCTGCCAGTGTTTCTCCTTGATGTGGTGAGCTAGGTAATCTTGAAGTCGAAGCTAAGTGGAACGATTTAGGCTGTTGTTGCGACATTACTCCACACCAAGGAGTGCTTATGAGTCGAGCGTAGCTGGGTGCAGGCACACGGCCAGAGACGAGGCTAGCACAACAGGCCAGCTCGACGGCCAGCTCAGCTCGACAGCCAACTCGGTATTACTGACTGGAACCAAGTGGCACCCTGAGAATCGAAACGTACGGGACTCCGGACACCACTATGAATTCCCAAAACTCAAGCAAGGCGATTTAAACCAAAAGGTTTGGTATGTTTTACGTACGATAATGCACTGTAAGATAAGGTTGTCCATTCTGAGATAGACGAGTGGGTCCCAGGAATGGGTCCCAGGAATGGAGTACTAAATTAAATCCGACACGACTCATATGCAGTGAATTCCATCCTGCGGCCAACAAATCCAAAGTCTCATAGAAGCGACTTGGTGGACGCTGTATTAACCTCGCAACCGACATAGAGCGATCACCACAAGCACCCTGGTTGGATTGTCGGTTGGCGTCTTGGAACTGGAGAGCTGAGACTCACCATTGTGACCAGATGGTCGCCAAAACCAGTAGCCAGGGTCTACATTCAGGGCCCGGTGACCTATTGGTCGGGGTGCAATCATTGTTGATCAGCGCGACATGCCCAACTATAATCATAGCCACCCTAAGCCAGAACAACAAGATCCACCTGCTATATTATGGTTTGGCTCAGGGATTAGTTTTCTTGTACTTTCAAAGACAGAGCAACCTACCGTTCAGCAGAGCTGGGGAAAACATATCGCATGCGGAGGGCAGTGGCGTGGCATAAGATAGCCAAGAAGAAGCTATAGCAGCACGCGGCGAGGATAAATATAACGCAGATCCGTTGAGATGAGCCCGACGACGCTGATATTAATATTCCCGCAGCTGTGGCTTCAAGGATCGAGACGTCGATAATTAAATTCAAGAACGAAATGGTGATAGCTGTTAGTGAAATTATAAACGTGATTGGATGAGCGCAAGAGAGGGCATCCACGAACAAGGCGCACAATTTGGTCTTTTTGGTCGAGGTATACCCTCTAGTGCAACCCGGTTACGGTAGGTAGAGATGAAGTTGTTGTAAAAGAACTTGGACGCTACAGTAAAGGAGTAGAGATCGCGGAGTGGCAGGCTTTCCAGGATCAAGAGCCAGACCTCCACAGGAAATACGACACTACTCCTACCAGTGAGTCGGTTGAGGTCCTAGTAACAAATTATTAGTTCTACCAGGGGCCGGATCGGAGATGATCTACACGCACATGATGAGAACCGGTCGGTGTTCCTCGTTGACGTGGTGAGCTAGGCAATCTTGAAGTCGAAGCTAGGTGGAACGATTCAGCCTGTTGTTGCGACATTACTCCACACCAAGGAGTGCTGCGCTTATGAGTCGAGCGTCACTGGGCGCAGGCACACAGCCAGAGACGAGGCTAGCATATATTATAGGCCAGCTCGATGGCCACCTCGCACCTCGACGGCCACTCGACGGCCAGAAGCCCAAGAAACCTATGGGACTCCGGGCACCGCTTTGAAGTGAGGCGATTCAGGGCCAAAATGTTCTGTCTGTATTATGTGCGGTAATGTACTATATATAAAGTACGGATGTCAAATTCTATGATGATCACCAGCGCTTTGTATCTTGTGTACTGTACTCGCGCATTCTCGACCCAAGTGGGCACAAAGGTGCCGGGCCACATTTTGACCCACGTCCTCTACTTTGATGCTCTTGGAAATCAATGTACGCGTACCTTGTCGCTGCCACTAGAAGTGACTTGGTGGACGCTGCATTAACTTCGCGACCATTGGACATAGCGCGATTGCCACAAACACCCTGGTTGGATTAATTTGTCGGTTAGCGTCTTGGAACTGGAGAGCCAAGACTCACCATTGTGACCAGATGATCGCCAAGACCACTAGCCAGAGTGCACACTCAGGGCGCGGTGACCTATCGGTCGGGGTGCAATCATTGTTGATCAACGCGACATGCCCAACTATAATCATAGCCACCCTAAGCCAGAACAACAAGATCCACCTGCTATATTAGGGTTTGGCTCAGGGATTTAGTTTTCTTGTACTTTCAACAGACAAAGCAACCTACCATTCAGCAGAGCTGGGGAAAATATACTGTAGAACAGGCTGGGCATGACTCAGTGGGGAGCAAACTGTGTGATACATATAACACACCTGGGCACAACTCAGTGGGGAGCAAACCGTGAGGTTCCTCCCTCTGGGTCGCACCTCATATATATACATAATAATATGCCAAGCCTGCCCCTGTCTCCGCTACCCCCTATTGACATCATAGCCAAGCCAAGCGTCAACCATCCAACACATCCAACATATACCGCGCGCGGAAGGCATTATAGAAGCACAAGATAGCCAAGATACAGCTATAGCAGCACGCGGCGAAGATAAATATAACGCAGTTCCGTTGAGGTGAGCCCAGCGACTGTGCTATTAATATTCCCGCAAATGCGGCTTCAAGGAACGAGGTGTCGATAATTACAATCAAGGTCAAAATGGTGATAGCTGTTAGCGAAATTATAAACGTGATTGGATGAGCGCAAGAGAGGGCATCCACGAACAAGACGTAATGTTTGTTGGTCTTTCTGGTCGAGGTATACCCTCTAGTGCAACCCGGTTACGGTAGATAGAGGTGAAGTTGTTGTAAAAGAACTTGGAGGCTACAGTCAAGGAGTAGAGATCGCGGAGTGACAGGCTTTCCAGGATCAAGAGTCAGACCCCTGCCGGAAATACGACACTACTCCTCCCAGTGAGTCGGCTGAGATCCTAGTGACAAGTTATTAGTGCTGTCAAAGGCCGGATTGGAGAGGATCTACGCGCACATGATGAGAACCTGCCAGTGTTTCTCCTTGATGTGGTGAGCTGGGTAATCTTGAAGTCGAAGCTAGGTGGAACGATTCAGGCCGTTGTTGCGACATTACTCCACACCAAGGAGTCCTTATGAGTCGAGCGTAACTGGGTGCAAGCACACAGCCAGAGACGAGGCCAGCATACATAACAGGCCAGCTCGATGGCCAGCTCGATGTTAACGAGACTGACCGGAACCAAGTGGCACCCTGAGAATCGAAACGTATGGGACTCCGGGCACCACTATGAATTCCCAAAACTCAAGCAAGGCGATTTAGGCCAGGTATGGTTTCCGTGCGATAATGCACTGTAATGTAAGATAAGGGTGTCCATTCTGAGATAGACGAGTGGAACCCAGCAATGGAGTCCTGGACCTGACACGCCCTATATACGGACAGTTTCATCCTGCGGCCAAAGCGACTTGGTGGGCGCTGCATTAACCTCGCGACCGACATAGAGCGATCACCACAAGCACCCTGGTTGGATTGTCGGTCACCGTCTTGGAACTGGAGAAATGAGACTCACCATTGTGACCAGATGATCGCCAGAACCAGTAGTCTACATTCAGGGCCCGGTGACCTATTGGTCGGCCGGGGTGCAACCATTGTTGATCAGCGCGACATGCCCAACTATAATCATAGCCACCCTAAGCCAGAACAACAAGATCCACCTGCTATATTAGGGTTCGGCTCAGGGATTAGTTTTCTTGTACTTTCGAAAGACAAAGCAACCTACCATTTAGCAGAGCTGGGGAAATATAGCGCGCGTGGCGGGCATTAGCGTGGCACAATATAGCCAAGATGCAGCTACAGCAGCACGCGGCGAGGATAAATATGACGCAGTTCCGTTGAGATGAGCCCGGCGACAGTGCTATTAATATTCCCGCAACTGTGGCTTCAAGGCACGAGGTGGCGATAATTAAAACCAAGAAAAAAGCGGTGATGGCTGTTCGTGAGATTATAAACGTGATTGGATGAGCGCAAGAGAGGGCATCCACGAACAAGGCGCAAATTCTGGTCTTTTTGGTCGAGGTATACCCTCCAGTGCAACCCGGTTACGGTAGATAGAGATGAAGTTGTTGTAAAAGAATTTGGATGCTACAGTCAAGGAGTAGAGATCGGGTAGCGGCAGGCCTTCCAGGATCAAGAGCCAGACCTCCACAGGAAATACGACACTACTCCTACCAGTGAGTCGGTTGATGTCCTAGTAACAAATTATTAGTTCTACCACAGGCCGGATCGGAGATGATCTACACGCACATGATGAGAACCTGTTGGTGTCCCTCGTTGACGTGGTGAGCTAGGTAATCTTGAAGTCGAAGCTAGGTGGAACGATTCAGGCTGTCGTTGTGACATTACTCCACAACAAGGAGTCCTTTTGAGTCGAGCGTAACTGGGCGCAGGCACACAGCCAGAGGCGAGGCTAGCATAACAGGCCAGCTCAATGGCCAGCCCGACGGCCAGCCCGACGGACAGCTCGATGTTGATGAGACTGACCGGGACCAAGTGGCACCCTGAGAATCGAAACGTATGGGACTCCGGACACCACTATGGAGTTCCAAAAACTCAAGCAAGGCGATTTAGGCCAAAAGGTTTGGTATGTTTTTACGTACGATAGTGCACTGTACGATAAGGGTGTCCATTCTGAGATAGATGAGTGGAACCCAGCAATGGAGTCCTAAATCTGACACGACCCATATACAGTGAATTTCATCCTGCGGCCAATAAATCTCAAGTCTCGTAGAGGCGACTTGGTGGACGCTGCATTAAACTCGCGACCATCGGACATAGAGCGATCGCCACAAGCACCCTGATTGGATTGTCGGTTGGCGTCTTGGAACTGGAGAGCCGAGACTCACCATTGTAACCAGATGACCGCCAGAACCAGTAGCCAGAGTGGACATTCAGGGCCCGGCGACCTATCGATCCGGGTGCAACCATTGATGATCAGCGCGACATGCCCAACTATAACCATAGTCACCCTAAGCCCGAACAACAAGATCCACTTGCTATATTATGGTTTGGCTCAGGGATTAGTTTTCTTGGACTTTCAAAAGACAGAGCAACCTACCATTCAGCAGAGCTGGGGAAAATATATCGCACGCGGAGGGCATCAGCGTGGCACAAGATAGCCAAAATGCAGCTATAGCAGCACGCGGCGAGGATAAATATGACGCAGTTCCGTTGAGATGAGTCCGGCGACGCTGATATTAATATTCCCGCAACTATGGCTTCAAGGAACGAGACGTTCATAATGAAAATCAAGAACAAAGTGGTGATACCTGTTAGTGAAATTAATAAACGTGATTGGATGAGCGCAAGAGAGGGCATCCACGAACAAGGCGCAAATTCCGGTCTTTTTGGTCGAGGTATACGCTCCAGTGCAACCCGGTTACGGTAGATAGAGATGAAGTTGTTGTAAAAGAACTTGGACGCTACAGTCAAGGAGTAGAGATCGCGGAGTGGCAGGCTTTCCAGGATCAAGAGCCAGACCTCCACAGGAAATACGACACTACTCCTACCAGTGAGTCGGTTGATGTCCTAGTAACAAATTATTAGTTCTACCAGAGGCCGGATCGGAGATGATCTACACGCACATGATGAGAACCTGTCAGTGTTCCTCGTTGACGTGGTGAGCTAGGTAATCTTGAAGTCGAAGCTAGGTGGAACGATTCAGGCCGTTGTTGCGACATTACTCCACACCAAGGAGTGCTGCGCTTATGAGTCGAGCGTAACGTAACTGGGTGGGCGCAGGCAGACGAGGCTAGTATTATAATAGGCCAGCTCGATCGATGGCCACCTCGCAACTCGACGGCCACTCGACGGCCAGATTGATGTTAACCAATATAATGGAAGCCCAAGATTGACCGAAGCCACGTGGTACGTTCGAAACCTATGGGACTCCGGGCACCACTTTGAAGTGAGACGATTCAGGGCCAAAATGTTCGGTCTGTATTACGTACGGATGTCAAATTCTATGATGATGATGATGACCAGTGCTTTATTTGCGCGCACATACTCCGATTCCACTGTACTGCGCGGCGGTTCCTAGCTCACCTTTCAGTCGCACCTAGCTTTAATGTCTCAATTATCATAATCAGCAAATCCTTGAATATTATTATAATTCCCTATCTAGTTATGGTGCATCAAACTTCGTCCCGTTGCTCATGTTACAACCAGCAACAGGTTTGTCCTCCAGCCTAGCACCTCCGACAATGTACGATAAATATATAAGGGTGTCAAATTTTGAACTTTCCCGCATAGTCCTGTTCCTCTGCACTGCACTTCCTCAGCTCTCAGTCGCACCTCCAATGTCCCACTCAATCAGCAAATCCTTTCTTGAGTGGATTTTATATTCCCTATATATTCAGCTAAGACGCATGCATCGCACTTCGCATAGTACAGCCAGTCGAAAAGTTTCCTTAGTGCACACGCGCACCATTACATTACCTATTCTCTATTCGTATCGTGTCTGCTGACCTCGGTGGATTCCAAATGTTGTTGTTCATATGATGATACCTTGTGTACTCGTGGAAAACTCTGCAACATCATTCTCGACCCCAAATCCCAATGGGATACTATAAGATAACAAAGAAGTGGGCGTCCTTTGGGAGACAAAGGTGCCACATTTTGACCCACGTCCTCTACTTCGATGCTCTTGGAAATCAATGTACGCGTACCTTGTCGCTGCCACTAGAAGCGACTTGGTGGACGCTGTATTAACTTCGCGACCATCGGACATAGCGCGATTGCCACAAACACCCTGGTTGGATTAATTTGTCGGTTAGTGTCTTGAAACTGGAGAGCCGAGACTCACCATTGTGACCAAATGATCGCCAGGACCACTAGCCAGAGTGCACACTCAGGGCGCGGTGACCTATCGGTCGGGGTGCAATCATTGTTGATCAACGCGACATGCCCAACTATAATCATAGCCACCCTAAGCCAGAACAGCAAGATCCACCTGCTAGATTAGGGTTTGGCTCAGGGATTAGTTTTCTTGTACCTTCAACAGACAAAGCAACCTACCGTTCAGCAGAGCTGGGGAAAATATATCGCGCGTGGAAGGCATTATAGAAGCACAAGATAGCCAACATGCAGCTATAGCAGCACGCGGCGAAGATAAATATAACGCAGTTCCGTTGAGATGAGCCCGGCGACTGTGCTATTAATATTCCCGCAAATGCGGCTTCAAGGAACGAGGTGTCGATAATTACAATCAAGGTCAAAATGGTGATAGCTGTTAGCGAAATTATAAACGTGATTGGATGAGCGCAAGAGAGGGCATCCACGAACAAGACGTAATGTTTGTTGGTCTTTCTGGTCGAGGTATACCCTCTAGTGCAACCCGGTTACGGTAGATAGAGGTGAAGTTGTTGTAAAAGAACTTGGAGGCTACAGTCAAGGAGTAGAGATCGCGGAGTGACAGGCTTTCCAGGATCAAGAGTCAGACCCCTGCCGGAAATACGACACTACTCCTCCCAGTGAGTCGGCTGAGATCCTAGTGACAAGTTATTAGTGCTGTCAAAGGCCGGATTGGAGAGGATCTACGCGCACATGATGAGAACCTGCCAGTGTTTCTCCTTGATGTGGTGAGCTGGGTAATCTTGAAGTCGAAGCTAGGTGGAACGATTCAGGCCGTTGTTGCGACATTACTCCACACCAAGGAGTCCTTATGAGTCGAGCGTAACTGGGTGCAAGCACACAGCCAAAGATGAGGCTAGCATAACAGACCAGCTCGACGGCCAGCTCGATGTTAGCGAGACTGACCGGAACCAAGTGGCACCCTGAGAATCGAAACGTATGGGACTCCGGACACCACGATGGAGTTCCAAAAACTCAAGCAAGGCGATTTAGGCCAAAAGGTTTGGTATGTTTTTACGTACGATAATGCACTGTAAGATAAGGGTGTCTATTCTGAGAGAGATGAGTGGAACCCAGCAATGGAGTCCTAAATCTGACACGACCCATATACAGTGAATTTCATCCTGCGGCCAATAAATCTCAAGTATCTTAGGGGCAAATTGGTGGACACCGCATTAACCTCGCGACCATCGGACATAGAGTGATCGCCACAAGCACCCTGGTTGGATTGTCGGTTGGCGTCTTGGAACTGGAGAGCCGAGACTCACCATTGTGACCAGACAATCGCCAGGACCACTAGCCAGAGTGGACATTCAGGGTCCGGTGACCTATTGGTCGGGGTGCAACCATTGATGATCAGCGCGACATGCGCAACTATAACCATAGTCACCCTAAGCCCGAACAACAAGATCCACCTGCTATATTATGGTTTGGCTCAGGGATTAGTTTTCTTGGACTTTCAAAAGACAGAGCAACCTACCGTTTAGCAGAGCTGGGGAAAACATATGGCATGCGGAGGGCATTGGCGCGGCATAAGATAGCCAAGAAGAAGCTATAGCAGCACGCGGCGAGGATAAATATAACGCAGTTCCGTTGAGATGAGCCCGGCGACACTTTTATGAATATTCCCGCAACTGTGGCTTCAATGAACGAGACGTCGATAATGAAAATCAAGACCACAATGTTGATGGCTGTTAGTGAAATTATAAACGTGATTGGATGAGCGCAAGAGAGGGCATCCACGAACAAGGCGCAAATTCTGGTCTTTTTGGTCGAGGTACACGCTCTAGTGCAACCCGGTTACGGTAGATGGAGATGAAGTTGTTGTAAAAGAACTTGGATGCTACAGTCAAGGAGTAGAGATCGCGGAGTGGCAAGCTTTCCAGGATCAAGAGCCAGACCTCTGTTGGAAATACGACACTACTCCTACCAGTGAGTCGGTTGATGTCCTAGTAACAAATTATTAGTTATACCACAGGCCGGATCGGAGATGATCTACACGCACATGATGAGAACCTGTCGGTGTCCCTCGTTGACGTGGTGAGCTAGGTAATCTTGAAGTCGAAGCTAGGTGGAACGATTCAGGCTGTTGTTGCGACATTACTGCACACCAAGGAGTGCTGCGCTTATGAGTCGAGCGTAACTGGGCGCAGGCACACAGCGAGAGACGAGGTTAGCATTATAGGCCAGCTCGATGGCCAGTTCGCACCTCGACGGCCACTCGACGGCCAGAAGCCCAAGATTGACCGAAGCTACGTGGTTCGAAACCTATGGCAGGGACTCCGGGCACCGCTTCGAAGTGAGGCGATTCAGGGCCAAAATGTTCGGTCTGTATTACGTGCGGATGTCAAATTCTACCAGTGCTAGCTTTGTGCGCACGTGCTCCCACTCCACCGCGGTTCCTCACCTTTGAGTGGCACCTTTATTATAATGTCTCAATTATCATAATCAGAAAATTCTTGAATATATCTAGTTATGGCGCATCGAACTTCGTCCCGTTGCTCATGCTACAACCAGCAACAGGTTTGTCCTCCAGCACCTCCGAGAAGGGTGTCAACTTTTGAAGTTTCCCGCACAGTCCCGTTCCTCTGCACTGCACTTCCTCACCTCTCATTAGTCGCACCTCCAATGTCCCACTCATAAAGACAACAAAGAAGTGGGCGTCCTGGACGCACCTTTGGGAGACAAAGGTGCCACATTTTGACCCACGTCCTCTACTTCGATGCTCTTGGAAATCAATGTACGCGTACCTTGTCGCTGCCACTGACGATATGCTAATATCCTGCTCTACCAGCGCAGGCTTTTCTCGCGGAGCGACCGCGTCAAGAGCGTCGACTTCCATCCCACCGAGCCGTGGCTCGTCACTGGACTATACAATGGCTCAGTAAACATATACAACCACCAAACGGGCGCGATAGTAAAGACCTTTGAAGTATCTCAAGTGCCCGTTCGATGCGTCCGCTTCATCCCTCGCAAGAACTGGTTCGTCACAGGCTCAGACGATTTCCAACTTAGAGTTTTCAACTACAACACCCACGACAAGGTCGTAGCGTTTGAGGCCCATCCAGACTATATTCGATGCCTAGCCGTGCATCCTACCCTTCCCCTCGTCTTCACCGGCAGCGACGACATGACGATCAAATCCTGGGACTGGGACAAGAGCTGGAAATGCGCAAATGTGAGCCCCCTAACCTGTGATTCTTATGATAGTCTATGGTTGCTACTCTCCTGAGCCCCGATCGGCCTCTTTGGGCGACTTTCGTACAGAAATTCCGTCCATTCGAGGCGGGGATGTACCATATTTCTCTACACGGTGCTCTATATAACGATATACGGGGACTGATGGGGTCTATCACCGTTCTCGACATCTCAAAACTGGCCACAAATTTCGACAGCCGTGGCTCTTCATCCTCGCGGGATGCTCTTTTAAACTATAGCCGACGTGGTGATACAGGTAGTCCAATGGATTCCATTTTTTATACTGGATAGTCGATTATTGGTTTCTCCACCAGGCGTCGCCTAGACAGAGTTTGACCAACCCCCAGGTCTTCCAAGGCCACACCCACTACATTATGAATATTTCTATCAACCCAAAAGACACTAATACCTTTGCTACCGCCTGCCTCGACCGCACCGTCAAAGTCTGGTCCATCTCCAACCCCACACCAAACTTCAGCTTCGACGCCCACGAGAAAGGCGGCGTGAACTTTGTTGAGTACTACTACGGCAACGACAAGCCATACATGATTACGACTGGCGACGACAAAACCATCAAAATCTGGGACTACCTCTCAAAAAGCTGCATCCAAACCCTCGAGGGACATACATCTAACGTCTCCTTCGCCGTGTACCACCCCACATTACCGGTCATAGTCTCCGGTTCCGAGGACGGGACAGTCAAGATCTGGCATGCGAATACATACCGCTTGGAGAACACACTCAATTATGCGCTCGAGCGTGCGTGGTGCGTCACGCTGCACCGGGAGACGAACGAGGTGGCGGTTGGATTCGACGATGGTGTTGTTGTCCTCAAGCTCGGCCGGGACGAGCCGTCGTACTCGATGGACCCCTCTGGCAAACTCGTTTACACCCGTGGTAGCGAGGTGCTCACATCCACTCTCCAAACTGCCGTCGAGGACGCGACGCCCGAAGGGGCGCGCATTCCGCTACCACCACGCGAACTTGGGTCAACGGAGATATACGCCAATGCCATTATACATTCCCCTAATGGGCGGTTCGTCACTGTCGTCGGAGATGGAGAGTATATCATCTATACTGCCCTTGCGTGGAGGAACAAGGCGTTCGGACCTGGGAACAGTTTCGCCTGGGGCGACGATTCCAACACGTATGCCGTGCAGGAAGGCAAGTTGAAGATTAAGGTGTATCGAAACTTTAGAGAGAAGAAGGATGGCGCACCTAAGGGTGTTGGCGCATTTGGTATCGATGGAGTTCATGGTGGTCCGTTGCTTGGTGCCCGCGGAGGAGGCTTTGTAGTCTTTTGGGATTGGGAGACGGGCGAAATTGCACGGAGAGTTGACGTCGAAGCTACCAATGTAAGTTTTGTTACAGTGTCAGGGCACCTTGTGATGACGGATCCCACAGATTTACTGGTCTGGTACTGGCACGCTTGTCGCTATTGTCTCAGAGGATTCGTTCTATGTCATCCGGTTTGACCGTGAAGCATATAATACTGCGCTCGCTTCCGGTATGGAGATTGGTGATGAAGGCGTCGAAGCTGCCTTCGAGATCGTCGCAGAAGTGTCGGAGAGGTGCGGCTCTGTATGCTTATTGAAGTGACTCACTGATCTCCTTCTTACAGTGTCAAGACCGCCAGGTGGGCAGGCGACTGCTTCATCTATACCAACTCTGCCAACCGACTGAACTATCTCGTCGGCACGCAGACAAATACCATTACCCATTTCGATACGTGAGTCATACAGATTTATGCATACCGGCCTTTCCTAATACCCCACAGCCCGATGTATCTGCTTGGTTACATTCCGGCTCATAACAAAATCTATCTCGTGGACAAGGACGTCAGCGTATACGCCTACGGTCTCTCACTGGCAGTCGTAGAATACCAAACCGCTGTTCTGCGTGAAGATATGGAGGCCGCGAGTGAGCTCCTGGCAGAGATCCCAGCGAAACACAAGAACAGTGTCGCGCGATTCTTGGAGGCGCAAGGTAAAACCTCTTTCTACAACCATCAAGGAATAATTCTGAGCCATCTTGGATGTAGACTTAAAACAACTCGCCCTCGAAATCTCCACCGATCCCGACCACCGGTTCGACCTTGCTCTCTCCCTCGACGCGCTGGATATCGCCCTTTCCATTGCTGAGCAGACTCCAGCCCCAGAGAATGAAGTCAAGTGGAAAGCAGTAGGCGATCGTGCGCTGTCAAGCTGGAAATTCTCCACAGCGAAGCGGGCATATGAGCACGCCGGAGATGTTGGAGCGCTTTTCCTGCTCGGTCTCGCGATGGGCGATGTAAACGCGGTCAAGGACGTCGGTCGGCTGGCTAAGGGCAAGGGGCTGAATAATATCGCCTTTGCGGCGAGTTGGCAGACAGGAGACGCGAGAAGTGCCGTGGACCTGCTCGTCGATACGGAGCGTGCGAGCGAAGCGGCGCTGCTTGCGCGGACGTATGCGCCGTCTCGCGTGGGCAAGGCGGTTAACGCGTGGCGTGGTGAGCTGGAGAAAAAAGGCCGGGCAAAGGTTGGAGCTCTGATTGCCGACCCACTCAGAGGCGACGAGTGTGAGTTGTTTGAGGAAGGCTGGGAGGCCACACTGCATCGTGAAGAGAACACTGTGGGCAGGGAGACGAACGGGGTGCACATCGACACTGGGGTAGACTTGAAGGCTATGTAGCGTAATCATGAAAGGGCTTCGTTGAGTTCCTGAATGTAGTACTCAAATTGTCATGGGGTATTTGTGTTCGTGCATTCTGGCGTATTGTACGCCCGAGGGATTTGCATCCAAGGTTGCTGTGCAACTCTCCAAATGTAAACCAACTGCCTTATATCACGTTTATAGCATTTCTTGTTTTATTTGGCCCTGTAGCATTCATGAGTCTAGACGTAATTCTAAGATGGAACCCTCTGTTTAAGGAAGGGATAGTCTGACAGTCGAGGGCACGTTCACTGGTACTGAGGCAATTCCATGGATAGGTAAGAGCCTCAGGAGTAACCCAGGACAAACCAGGACATCAGGTATAGAGTGCTCAAAACAAGCAAGTATTGGATATCGGGAGTTTTCGATAAGACTCCATACGTCTGCCTAATCGTTGAAGGCAAGTGGTATAACCTCAGTGTGCCTGCGCAATATCGCTCTACCACGGACTAACATTATTACCCGACACGGACTTTCATGGTTCCATCTCACCCCTGTATATATAACTACGGTCCTTAGATACGAATGGGGTGAAGATTGTAGGCCGTCACTCCTTCCCCTTCCCCATTCGGAAGGCAATGTTCCGATAAGTGGAGGAATCACCAACACCAACAGTAGTGGCCCTTTCCTGGCCCGCCCTTCCACTTTCAAACATGCGACATCATATCAGCCACAGAGTCGCACATTCACGGGTTCCGACAAGATTGTGACTTTTCATGACCAAAGGTTGGTTTGTCAGAATTTGTCTTTTCTGTTAGAGTTGATGCTTCCTCCACTTACTGGCTGGGTAGCCTAGCGGCAATAGAATTAGGGAGTCCCGGGTTCTCCCCAGTCTGGCCTTTCTTAGGGTTCTTTCTGCCCCGAGCTGCACCTACAGGTTTGCCACAGACCGCTTGTCAAACGCCGATGTAGAGAAGCTCGACCTCTAGATGCGAATACGAGTGGAGTTGTAGGCGAATATCCCTTTCCTCTGTGAGGCTTATCCTCGTTTATTATGTAATCGGGCTATGGTTCCTCATATGTGCCGCAGGTTCTATCTGCTAGGCCAAGAATTACTTAAACCTTCGTACACACTCTCAGTCCATCGCACAATTTGTATCCGTCGTCCCTTTCCAAATAAAGGGAATTGCCATCACTTGAGAACGAGGAAACAAGTATTCGATATATTTACATTTCCTTTACCTCTGACCTGATTCTATGAACAGGCGAAACTCCGACGTGTTCAGGGACAAACGTCTGAGGCTGAAGAATCTGACAGCGGAAAAGCTCACGATCGTCGTGAGTCATGTCAACGCTTGGAAACCTCCGATAAACGCCTCACCTATATGCTATCGATGATATTGGGCGAAACTCCAATAACCAAAGAGCAACTAATATACTAAACTACATGCACAGAGTGTAGTCGAAAGACAGGTTAGGAAGCTAAGCTCTGGAAAATTTGGGTCCAAGAGGTCCCAAAGACAAAATCGTCAAAATCAAGGGAAACAGATCGCTTGCTAGATGCCAGGGGGATCGTCAGGCAGGCAAGCGAATGCAGACCTTTACGACAGTCTTGGGGTACCCAGTATAGTAAGCGACCCTCTGGGTCTCTGACCCAACCATTCGGGTCGGGCTCTGCCGAAAGAGAAGCATGCATTGTGTTACAAGAGACGGATTGGACGCAGACGTATGGTAATGCGTTGTACACACTGGTGGGGTTGTTATTAGACCCAGAAACGATGTGCTGCCCGTAAAGAGAAAGCAACTTACAGCACCGAGTCAGTATGTCCCTTGAGAGGCTTGCCGACCGCAGCACCAGTCTCAGCATTCCAGATTCGAATGGTGCGATCCTCGGATCCGGAGATAATGTGCCGGCCATCGGGAGAGTAGGCAACGGAGAACACATTGTCAGCATGCCCCTCGAGAGGCTTGCCGACCGCAGCACCTGTCTTAGAATCCCAGGTTCGAATGGTGGAATCATAGGATCCCGAGGTGATGTGCCGGCCATCGGGAGAGTAAGCAACGGAGAGCACCTCATCTACATGCCCCTCAAGGGGCTTGCCGACCGCAGCACCAGTCTCGGCATCCCAGATTCGAATGGTGCAGTCAGAGGATCCAGAGATAATGTGCCGGCCATCGGGAGAGTAAGCAACGGAGCGCACCTGACCATCATGCCTCTCGAGAGGCCCGCCGACTGCAGCACCAGTCTCGGCATCCCAGATTCGAATGGCGCCGTCAGAAGATCCGGAGATAATGTGCCGACTATCGGGAGAATAAGCAACGGACCACACCCAGTGATTATTCCCCTCGAGATGCTTGACGACCGCAGCACCAGTCTCAGCATTCCAGATTCGAATGGTGCCATCACGGGATCCCGAGGTGATGTGCCGGCCATCGGGGGAGTAAGCAACGGAGTACACCTCACGATCATGCCCCTCAAGGGCCTTGCCGACCGCAGCGCCAGTCTCGGCATCCCAGATTCGAATGGTGCGGCCGGCGGAGATGATGTACCGGCCATTGGGAGAGCAAGCAACAGAGTACACCCTTTCATCATGCTCCCCGAGAGGCTTGCCGACCGCAGCACCAGTCTCAGCATCCCAGATTCGAATGGTGCGGTCGTCGGATCCGGAGATAATGCGCCGGCCATCGGGAGAGTAGGCAACGGACAAGACCGAGCCAGCGTGCCCCTCGGGAGGCCTGCCGACTGCAGCACCGGTCTTGGCATCCCAGATTCGAATAGTGCAGTCGAGGGATCCGGAGATGATGTGTCGGCCATCGGGAGAATAAGCAACGGACAACACACAGTCACTATTCCCCTCGAGAGGCTTGTAGGACGCAGCACCAGCCCCAGTATCCCAGATTCGAACGGTGCCGTCCCCGGATCCGGAGGTGATGTACCGGCCATCGGGAGAGTACGCAACGGAGCACACTTCATCACCGTGACCCTCGAGAGGCTTGCCGACTGCAGCACCACTCTCGGCACCCCAGATTCGAATGGTGCGGTCGAAGGATCCGGAGATGATGTGCCGACCATCGGGAGAGTAGGCGACGGAACGCACCCAGCCAGTGTGCCCCTCGATAGGTTTGCCAACTGCAGCACCAGTCTCGACATCCCAGATTCGAATGGCGTGGTCGGAGGATCCGGAGATGATGATCCGGCCATCAGGAGAGTAGGCAACGGACCACACCGAGCCAGCATGCCCCTCGAGAGGCTTGCCGACTGCAGCACCACTCTCGGCGCCCCAGATTCGAATGGTGCGGTCGAAGGATCCGGAGATGATGTGCCGGCCACTGGGAGAGTAAGCAACGCAATTCATCCAGCCAATGTGCCCCTTGAGAGGTTTGGCAACCGCAGCACCAGTCTCTGCATCCCAGATTCGAATGGTGCCGTCATCGGATCCGGAGATGATGTGCCGCCCATCGGGAGAGTAAACAACGGAATTCACACTCTCATTATGCCCTGTTAGAGGCTCGCCAACTACAGCACCAGACTGAACATCCCAAATTCGGATAGTCCTATCGTCGGATCCAGTGACAACGCGCGTCCCATTCGGGGAATAACTCACGCTCTTGATGATCCCGTGGTGTCCAGTCCATTCCAATGGTGGCGCCGGCCATGACAACAGTTTCCCTGCTCGCATCTTGATGGTCCTAGTAAATTCCCTGCTGAATACCCCTGACAAAGGTGACTGGGAGGGCAGGAATGGTCCCACTGAAATATAAATGTGCGGAATGCTGAAGGAGATGGGGTGGTGGAAAGTGATAATGAAATGACAAATATCCTGAATTTTCTCAAGAAGAGTAGAATCCACGTCCTACAGCCGGTTCGAATCATCTTGGGATACAAAATAACAGCAAGCTGGAGGTGTACTCACCCTGACCCAGGATATCACCCTTCGAAGGCTTGGAGCACCAATTGGGACCACCCCCATAATGCTCAACACTTCAACCCAAAACAATGGGTACAATCCTTCAAAGAATTCTTTCAAGCTTCCCAACACCAACACACGCTGATCGTGGTTTTCTGGAGGAGAGCAAAGATGATTCGACCAATAGAGACAGCTATACTGCAAGGCGTCCGATATATTCTCTTGAACTCGCGATGGGAGATCTTTAATGTCGGTATTCGCGAGCCGGGAATCTCCTAGCTTGCAGATGTTGAAGCGGAGTTGCGTGACCATCATCTTGAGGCAGGCAACCCCCAGTTGCACGTTCGCGTATCGGACGTTCACTTGATAGTCGCAGCGAGTGCTGACAAAGAAATCGTAAATCGACAAATGCCGAACACGAATCCCTCTATTGGCAGCTTCACCTCTCCATAGTAAAGAGGTGAGAGCATCTGCCCATCTCTTAACGAGATACGGTTCCACTCCCGCCAGCTCTGCAATCGTCTCATCGCACAGCGCGCGGTAAGGAGCCGCTGTAAGAATCACTCCGATTACTCGCTGAAACTCGGCACTATTGTGCACTATTTTTGCTTTGAGGATACTGGAGTAAAGTTCGTATAGAGATTCTACGCCAGTCTCGGCTGACTCTCCCAAAGCTGCTTTCAAGGACCTCTTGGGGTCCTCACAACGCTCAAGGGAAAGAACAAGAGTCTTAATGAAGATGAAAAGACCATTCGCCCGAGAGATAGCTCGGTTGAAGTCTGATTCCTCGGGCCATGGGGTGGGGAGATGCCACTCCTTAACTATCAAATCGAACTGGCTCCGGGCAAAGGCCCGCAAATCGGCACTAGCATCTTGATCTCTGGCCAGGTCACACGGTATATACGACGACTGGGTGAGAGTATCGAAGAAATGTTGGATATCGACTTCGGTTCTGCTGGTGATGATAATCCTGAGCCACGGAACTTGTACAGCGGCATCGATCAGGACCTTGAGAACACCTGGGCGACTTCGAGCGTCACCACATTCGTCAAGTGCATCAATGACGAAGACGAGAGTGTGGTCCGGGTGGCGAGGAAGGGAGCGGATGAAATCAAGGAAGAGAGAGGCTTTCATCGACTCTGGAGCTAGGTTTGGATCCTCACGAAGGTGTTTGGCGACAATGGTCCGAAAAGGGGGGAAGATTATGGCGAGTTTGTGAATGAAAGTTGGAAGTATATTTATGGGCCTGCTCAAATTCGGGTCGTCCCTCCGGCAGAAAAAGGATCCAGCAAGTTGTCTTCGCTCATGAAGGTTTTCACAGATCGAATGGGCTAACGACGTTTTTCCGATTCCGGGTGAACCGTAGAACCAGTACGTGTTACTCCGAAGAACAGCCTCTTGCCCCGATTTATTGGCTACCCAGTCCACGATGTGATTGAGGAGAGATTCGCGGGTGCCGTCCATACAACGAAGGTCGCGGTGATAGCCAGCCTCAACAGGCTTAAGACGTCTAAACAACAACTCTTGATCTGCTTGCTCTTGCTCCTTTCGCTCTACACCAAACCCCTGAGGGTCAACTATCGACAGATTGAGAAAATGAGAACGTACCGGTCTCTTCAGCTAGGCGGAGAGTCTCAACATTCACTGCACGGTCGAAATCTTCGATTACCTCGGTTAAATCTCTGTCCATTTCTTCGATCATCTCCTGGTACGCGGGGCCACCGACCGTTCTCGCTGCGATTATCAGCACTTGTCAAACCTAGAGATGACCACATACCACGTCTGATATATTCGCATGACGATTTCGCGACCTTGTGCATTACTTCGTACATCCGCGGGATGAACTCCTTCAAGATTTCTGTCCTTTCGGAGACGATTTCATCTGCGACCAGCTTCACCAAAGGCATAATTCGTTGCAACCTATCGAAAATTCCCGAGGGCATCTTGTCATACTTGTTTTGTTCCTTCAAGAGCTAAACCGGCCAGCGTTATTTCTACCTCCGATATGTCTGTAGCGAGCACAAACCTCAAACGTGACCTTAGCAATACCGAAGACAACCTTAGCAACTGAATTCAACTAAAAGGGGTCAATGCCTTGTTCGTTTCCATGTGGATGTGGGAAAACTGACCTCTGAGAAGGCAGCGCCGAATTTAATCGCGTTGTCCACAGACTTCTCTATCGATCCGCTCATTAGCGGGGTGTAGTCCTCTACCAATCCCTCGAGTTCATGGAGCGACGAGCGTAGAGCTTTCGCCTACATAGACATTATCAGATGGCGTGGATGGGCAGTAGCAGAGACACGAACCGTATCATTTGCAATGAATCGTAGCTCTAGAGATCCACTATGCTTTCCAATGGTAATGGGTTCTGTCCTTCTCTATCAGAGGTTTTGCGTGGACGGTCGATGACAACGACCAACCCGGTACGGTGAAGTTGTGGATTTCAGGGTTCCAGTAATCATTGGAGAGGTCTTGAAGGCCGATGAGTTTGCTCGCCTCTCGATGCCTTGCCCAAACTGAATGACCGATCTTCATTTGGACGTCAACGCGGATCTGGGATGTCAGAGAAACATCTCTATACACGCACATGCAATGGTGAGTGTACGTATTGGGAAAATAAGGGACATACTGGCGTTGTACTGGTGCCCAAGTGCGGTTATCTTTCCTCTGTAATTCTCTCTCTATATCTTCTACAAACAACCTCAACGTATACTCCCCATTTGGAACGTCTTTCAATGTGATATCTGTATGTTGGCGAAAATGAGCAGTTTGAAGGTAAACTGATGCGAAGCACCGCACGGTCTAGATGCAGTCTTGGATACTTCATCAGCTTCGATACGCGCAGCGCTCTCAAGCTGTTAAGGTTGCTCACAGGTTCTCCTTGGGATATTGAGTCGTCATGTTCCTTTGATCACTACAACGTGCAGTGTGGGGTGGGTGTAACTTGGACGTGCGGCATCTTGTCGGAAACCGCAGCCGCAAATCATTCTCGGCCTCCTCGGCCCAGTTCAGATCGATGGAATTATGAATAAGTTTAAAATATTTCCTACGGTCGCACCCATTCTGGACTTGATTGTATTAGTTGTGCTCCTTCAAGGTGAAGTAGTGAAGTAGAATAGAGGTATGCGAATATTCACCGTTCGATCATTTCCCGCCCTTTGTTTGGTTGCTTGGCCAGAACAACACAGCCCGCTTTTTGTGTTCCGTCCTGATGAAAATTACTGTATATGGCCGCGCGTATTGTTAAGGTCGTATTTCCGCCTCGAATTTGGCATTCATCCCACGTCAAACCAAATTTTCGATCTCCACGTCTCAACCCCCTGACGACACGCTTCTGGGTCGTCGTTTTTGTCTAGTTTGGAAGTTGGTGTGAGTACAGGAAGAGTGGGCACAGTACAGGAAGAGGTCAGTAGAAAGGAAAGGTCGATGGAAGTGAGGACCTGAGTAGTGAAACGAATGCCAGACTGCGAGTGACACGCGGTGTTTTATGTGCCCAATCCGAGTGAGTAGGTAAGGCCCCAGCAGCCATTCAACTGGATGGCGATATGATAGCCCATTGGACGAATGCTCATTTCAACTCATAGCGTACTTTCGCAACTCGTTAGTATGAGATAATACATACTACCCTACATTTCTCGTATCTGACTTCCCTTTTACCTTACTTTATTTGGGCGAACAAATACAACCACACTTGGATCACGCCTCTACTGCTGCTTCCTGTAAATCCAGTACCAACCATCACAGTACCCGGATAGTGTTACAAAGCAGACGAGGTCAATAGTCTTGTCAAAGGAAATCGTCCCGAATAATGCCACCCAAGAAACCGCAAGGCGGGGGTTCCTCCAAAGTCCAGGTCGATAAGGTCAGTAATGCCCACCTCTGTGGCTCTATTAAATAGCCATAACGCCTTCGCTTTGCTCCGCGTCGGCTCAGCTCAGGTGCTGACAACCACCCTATCGTTTTGCGTACTCGTCCGTCAATCCTACGTACAACATCACACCTGTATGTATCTCACCGCCCGCAAACCGTATGGTTTCTATATCGTCGACATCTACTCTCCTCACACCTCCGATCCGCCCTCAAACGTTGTGCGCCCTCTGGACATGACTCATATATTCGATGACCCACTGGTCTATATCCCCTTCCATACCACAAACCGTGGCTCAAACACCCCTTTGCTGAATATCTCCAACCAACACCACGGACACCAAATTG
>Ga0307515_10004387_pt1 | contig 29238 bp, 23 predicted proteins | sample 17_EM_MG_FD_194513 | JGI IMG/M metagenome (GOLD analysis project Ga0307515, IMG submission 194513) | Populus trichocarpa ectomycorrhiza microbial communities from riparian zone in the Pacific Northwest, United States - 17_EM | ecosystem: Host-associated > Plants > Roots > Unclassified | place... | reverse complement strand
ACCTTAGAAATAATGCGCCTAATTAGCCGGCTTTAAAATCAAAGCGTGGGAGAGCGCGCCCTAATGCGCGATCAAAATCCGTGCAATAATTACACCAATTAACCCACCAACAACGACTGTATGTATCTTATTCCTTATATAGGCTGCTTTTAACTTGTTTTAGCCTTTGCTTTTGGTACTCCTATTACTTTTATAGCCTTACAATATAATTTGCTACCTTCTGGTAGTATACTGCAAGGCCCCACCCCTAAGGACTCCCCCACGCTTTTAGATTCCTAGTATAGTACGCCTTTGCGGAGCTACGCGGAGGCTCTTAAGCACGCCAAAACTCTAAGCCCTTTATTAAGAGAGTATATACTACCCCTAAAAGGTTGCTAATAACCTTAGCTAGTATAGCAGACTCTTACTTAAAACTATAAAGAGAATCTGGCTCGGATATATAACTGGGAGAAGCTTAAGCAGGAATAGGAGTAAGCTAGAGAGTAAAAGCTACTTGTAAATAAGGACGCCCTTATAAATCAGTATTGGAAGAATTATCTATTGTTAGCCAAAAAGCTATTACCTAGATTTGGATTCCCTACTCCGCCAGAGATTCCCTTAAGCGCGATTATTCCGGCGCCCTCCCCTTTTTCTACCCTTTGTTTTACACTACAGCTAACCTAGCCTATAGCCTTTAAGCTATGGGCCTAAACTCTAAGCCCTATACTGTGGAGGGAGCTAATGTATATAAAATTAGGTCTTATGGATTAGAACTGTGAAAATCTAATTAGTTTACTACTATCTAGCCTACTGCACAGTACGTAGGATTTACTAGCGAAAAGCTTCAGGGGCTCTAATTATGGCTAGTTACCTTTACTAGAAAACGAACTTGCTTACCTCTAGACTTCTATAAGGCCTCTACTAAGCTAGGACTTAACCGAATTAGAGCTTAAGGTTATAATACTAAAGCCTTATAACGGCAAGGCTATAGTACTAATACCGCAGGTGCCGTAATAGCTCCCCTACCCGCTTATAAGTAAGCAAAAGGTTAAGATTATACAGCGTACTATAGATAATATGCCTATTACTTACCGGTACCCCCCTAAGGACGGTGAGGCCTTTATAACACTTATAGATGTAATAAATCGCTTATATAACTAGTCTCTCTTTTACGGCTTTGCGTACGTAATTAAGTTAAGTAAGAAGAATATTAAAACAATAATGCGATATATTCACCATAGGAAGAAGCTCTGGCCTAGCCGCCAACTTAATGCCAGCGCTACTCCTGATTTAAGAAGAAAGTAAGGCAATACTAAGTTTAGCGGTAAAAGCTGCCCATACTCTATATAAATTGGCCATGTTCTTACAAATTAACAATATAAAACGAGCCTAAAGCACTAGGTCTTAAAAGTTACTAGTACTTGTACTTACCTATCTAGCCCTAATCCTATAAGTTACTATAGCTACTAAGCTTGCCGACCGGACGTTTAAAAGGCAATTAAAGCTTCTATAGATCTTATACGTAAAGGGTATATATACTCTGAAGCTAGTAAGGTCCTTGTATTAAGCCAGCTTAAGATTAAAAAGTAAACCTTTTACAACCTTTGCGTATAGTTAGATTTAGATAAGAAGCTTTTTAAGGATTACGTAAATGGCATTAAGGAAGCCTTAATGGAACTTAGGTATAAGTAGTGTGTAAGATATACCTATAATATTAATAATTTATCTGGTAAGATTTGGATTTCTATTTACCAAATACTACTTATTTTTTCCTTTCCTATATTCCCTACTTTTTTAGTGGGAGGATTACCAAAATGGTTAGGGAACGAAAAACTATAGGCATATTTACCAAAAAATATCTCTTAAAAGCCCTACAGCCTTAGGAAAAATTCCCTACTACCCTAGCTAATTTCTAATAGGTTAACAAACCTATAGAAATCTTAAGTAAATTATATTTTGGCTCCCGGAGTAAAGGATTACTGCCAGGCAATTTATTTCTAACTTTTCAATTTAGCTTGACGCGACTTTTAATACTAATCGCACCCGCCTTCTACTTAGGGTTATAACAGGCGTCACTAACTATGGTAGTAGTTTTACTGCTATGTACTTATATATAAAGTCTAAGTCGGCTAGGGCGTAGCAGTGGTTTATTAAGCAGTGCGCTGGGGTACATTAGCTAGAGGCTTAGCCACTAAAGGTAGTGGTAGCTGATCTTGGTGAAGGCCTCCATATAGCTTACCCGAATAGCAAGTTATTAACTACTACCTTATAATTTTGCTAATGGCATACCTTCCAGGCGATTTGCAAGAAGATTAACGCTAGAGCTCGCTTTGGTAGAGGCTATAATAAGAAGAGGCGTATACAAATTAAGGATTATATATAGGCGTATTTACAAGCAGCTACTAAGAAAGAACTTAATTATCGCCGCGAAGCCTTACTCCGAGAGATAACACTAGATCACTAGGCCTACCTTATAAAATACTACGCCCCGTTAGAGGAATACCTTATTAGTTACTATATACGGAAGTTGCTAAATCTAGGAGCTTATTTAACGCAGCGTGGGGAGTTAAGTAACTAAGCCGTTAAGAACTTCACTCGGGCGACGATAGGTATGCGGAAATCTCTTACCGCAATTAAGAGGTATACGTAAGAGCGCTATAATACAATCCTTTTAACTAAAACCGATAGCTTTACTAAAGGAGCTATGTACGTCACCCAAATGCAGAAGGATATTAAGGACGGCGAGCCTTCGTTTGGGAGGTATGCAACCCTAGGTATAGGTACGCAAGCCTTTAAGGATATTAAGTTACTCTTTACTAGGTACGCTCTCATATATACTACCAAGCAGTATCGTAAGGCTCTAGAGCTCTAGTTCTTACCTTATACTCACAAAGATCGAGCTTATTGCGAGTGCACCTCGCTAGTAAGATTTAGGTTGCCATGCGAATATAAGCTCCTATAGGTGGTGGAAGATTAGGTGCCTATACCTTATACCCTACTATATCCGCGGTAGCTCCTTTTCTAAGCCTCCGTAGTAGAACTAAATTGGCAGCTAAGCTATACTAGTAACTTATAGATATAACGATTAGTAATAAAATTACCAACTACAATAGACCGTGGTAGGCTTGCTATGCTCTATATAGTTAACGCCTTAGAGGATCTTAATTACGATAAGTAGGAACGGTATTTGGTGGCGATCGAACTCTAGTTAGCTAAGTTCGTTTCCTCATTATAAGAGTCCCTAGCTATTAGGGACCTACCTTATAAGGCTTTTAAGGTTCCTATAAAGCCTAAATAGGTAAAGCTAAATGCACCCAAAGAGCCTGTACCTCCCTCTATAGAAAATGAACCCTTAAATGTGGTAGGGAAAAGCTCAAAATCTCTACTAAAAAAACTAGCTTATTCGCGAGCTAAATCCTTTAAGCTGCAGGTGCGATAGCAACTACCGTAGGAGCTCTACAAAGCTATCTAAGTGCAGGAACTACTTAATATATACTTAAACATAAAGCCTACAGCCTATTAAGAGTAGGAAGTAGAAGGAAGTAAGGTAGTTACCTTTAGCGACGTTACGTCAGTAGGCGGCGTTAAGGAAATTAGTGCTTAGCCAGTGCAGGTTATATCAGAAGTGCCTACTACTAGGGAAACTAGGCCAAGCACACCTAATTTCCTACCTAAAATTGACCTAAGCTCCCCATCGGAAGCATACTTAAGTAAAAATAGTTAAGAAAGTAGCTAGTAGGAAGAATCCAAAGTCCTCCCTTATAAGCCTGCGGAGCCCTCGTAACGGGACGGCCTATGTATAAACCGCAGACGCCTTAATCTTGCCGCCTGGCCTACTATATAAACCAATAAGAAGCCAGCCGCGACGACGCTAAAGAAGCTAAAGCTTAATATAGAGTGTATAGGTAGTAAAACCAAAAAGTGTCGCGAGCGCGACTTAACTGGCTTACCTAAAAAAACAATAAAATTACCTAAAGCTAAGCGGGCTAAGGGTAAGAAATATTGTAAGGAAGGCTATAGAATAAGCGCTTAAATGCACAACGCGTTAGCGCTTAATTAGAGCTTAGGAGTATAGCTTTTGGTAGTGGCGTTAGTGGGTAACAATTGGGTAAGGGGGACGGGCGTATTACGATTTTGCCTCAGCCAAAAGCTTCAAAAATTAATACCTTTACAACACCACGACTTCTTAACTCCATTTATAATTCGTTAAATTGCCTTTTTATTACCCCCTAACCCCCCACAAGCGGGGGGCTAAATAATATATTCGTAGTTGCTATATACTCAATTTTATAAAATATTTAATAAGAATCTCAATGCTTCATGTTCTTGATTCTCGCTTTAAGTAACCGTATTAGGCTAGTAACCCAATCTCGTTTCAATCAATCGGCCAATTAGATCGCTAGGATCTGGCTGTAATATTTCGACTTTGAACTTTGACTTTGAACTGGGGGGAAGGGGGCCGGCCTTGGCAGGGGCTGTGCCGGTGGAGAGATCACTCATCATTAGCATTTCCAGTCCAGCCCTGCAACAAGTAGGGTTCCATTCGTATCTCGCAGAACATTCAATTAGCCATCCGGCTTACCCTTTGTACAACGTCCAATACCTGCTACGCGTTACAAATGCCGTTTTACCGTGTTCAGTGAATATTATTACTGTTGCAGTAACATAGGAGCTAACAATAGAATACCTATACGAACAGCTACGTATATTTCCTCTTCCTGCCCTAATGCCCGAGGCGAAGGTAATTATAGCAACCATAGAGCTGGATGTCATGAGTATAAAGAGGGTGACTACATCAACTGAATCCATCCATCACCATTCATACAGACTACACTCTTCAGATAATCACTTCTAAATCACAAACTCTCAGCAAATTCTTCTCTACAAGCTCCATTCGACGAAATCCTCCCTCAGCCTCAGCCTCAGCAAATCATCTCAAAATGCAGTTCCTCACCATCGCCTCTGCCATCTTGAGCTCCGCTCTCCTAGCCTCCGCTGCACCTACAGGAACAGAGTCCAACCTCGTTCCCCGCTCTTGCAGTACGGCCTATCCCCAGTCAATTGGCTTCCCAATCAACTACGATATCCATCAAGATGCTGGTGCGACCAACAAGCGAGACGATTTCGTCTCCTTTTCCATTCCCTCCGGATCCTACGGCTGCACCCTAGAGGTTAACTTTCCAGCCAACTATCCTATCACCAGCTCTGGAAACAGCCAAGTTTACGTGTATGCTGTTGATGGGCCGTCAGCTGGCAGCCAGGTCGGAACCGTGACATTTGCGAGCAGCCCTGTCGCCGCCACGAAATATGTCATCAACAGCTTCACTTGCGCATCCACCATGACCTACAAGTTGAGCATCGGAAGCACCACCGACGCTGGTTCTGTCGCATTTGCCGATACAAAAGATGCTGGTATTACCATGACCTATGACTGCTAGTTGCATATTTGCTCAGCATATTGGTGGAGTAATTCGGTTGCATGTAGCCTTCAGTTTATGCTCTGTCTATTTCTTCATTGTTCTCATAGTTGTAATACTTCTGCCTGTCCTTCAATAGATATTTCTTTGCTCATCTAGCTATAATACATTTGGCCTGAGTAGCTATTAAACTTTCTTTCAGGCCTACTTTAGAGAAGATGTTTCACTTTGCTTTCTACAGACTAGATGGTATGAGTATGTACAAATTCTAAACCACTAACTGCATTCAATGTGCGGATGTCCCAGTTTAGCTCGCTTAACTCGTCTAACCTTGTACTTGCGGATATAATTCTATTCACTAGTCATGTGCCCTTTCTCCTTTGGACACTCTTATCCTTAGAACTAAGCAATTCAGACCGAATCCCTAGAATATAAGCGATTCATAGTCTTGTAACTAGGGTCTTGTAACTAGGCAGCCTCGAAACACGTCTAGGATGGCCTCAGCATATTCATCATCACAGTCAATCCCGCATATGACCAATCAGCATGAGCTTTTCCCTTGATTTATCTGATTACACTTACCTTATTAGGCCCTAACTAATGCTTTATTTCTCTAGCGACCCCCTGATCTCCACACATCTCCACATTATCCCATATAAGTACCGTGTGCACTAAAGTGTGTGTAAAACATCTGATGACAGACCGAATTACTTCAACCCCCGCATTAACTCTCATACCAACTATTGACTCCAGTTAAGTAATAATACGTTCTTGGTCGATTTCTTTATAACCAAAACTGATACTATATTACAACATGACATGTCCTATTTCCAGAAAAACAGCAACAACAAGTCTCACCGATGATGAAAAACAAGCTCCGGTCATTCTCTACAAACCGGCGGCGGAGTCCATAGAGCTCCGGAAGATGGTTAAAGACGGAATCCACGCCCTCGGCGGCCAACACGCGATCCTTATTCAGTGGCTCCACCCGGCCTTGCTCGGGGTTCAATCGAGCACAGTGATTTCGCAACTCGCATTCTTCACCGTTTGAAACCACCTCTAGGTTTCTCAACGCCGCAGTATACGGCACGCCAGAGGAGAAAGCCAGTATTTTCTCAGTCATCCACAAGAAGCACTCGACAGTGAAGGGAGAAGGCTACTTTGCCAACGACCCCGAGCTGCATAAATGGACCGCAGCTACCCTTTTCATGTCTCTGATCGTAGTCCACGAGACATTCTTCGGAAAGCTATCCGCCGAGAAGAAGGAAGCGTTATTCAAGGAATCCTCTGTCTATGCCACCTCGCTCTGAATGCTGACCGAGATGTGGCCGGCTACTCTGGATGAATTCTGGAAGTATTGGAGCCACAATATTAGCACGCTGCCCATTACCCAATGGGCTAAGGATTTGGCCCACTCGTTGCTCTATCCGAAAAACACGCCGCTGTGGTTCCACCCTCAGTGGCCAGTAGCGAGGTTGCTGACGGCGCAGTGATTGCCGGAAAGGTTGAGGGTGGGGTACGGCTTGCCGAGCACCGAGGCTCGGGAGGGCGCTTACAAGGCCGTAGAGATCTATGTTGGGGCGGTTTATCCATTGGTGCTGCAGGCGGTAAGGACCTATCCCCATAAGCATGGTATGAAGGATATGAGGAAGGCTGTGAGAAGGATTCAGTTTTCGGGCACGTGGGTTAAGTAAAGGTTGGTTAGCCTATCTAGGATCCTTAATGCACGTCTCTTTGTCTTATCGCCCTTGGGTAGGATATCGAGCTGATAAACTATTTGGTATAGTTTAACATGGAAGTTTTACCTGCTTCGATAATGGTGACGCATTGGGATGTTAAACATGAGTACGGATGGGGCTGTGGACGAGCAGAATGTCTTTCGTTGTACCATTGCAGTGATTGAATGCTTCGTAATTTCATTTACTGAGACGCTATCGGAGAGGTTAGCCAGCGCAAATATCGGCCTCTATAATGATGACTGGAGGGAATTGAAAGTTGGATGCGCACCTCCGCCTTCATCCAATTCTGATTTGGCATTTTAATATGTGAAGTTTGTGAGAACTACTACCCAGTTAATAATCTGGGCATAGCGGCCCATGGCAGACCTGAGAACGAGACACTGAGGTGAATCATGTAGAAGGTTACTCTGAAGAAACTTTTTCGTGGTTTGTATAGTGAAATTGGACCGCTTGTGATGGCTGTCGTCACACTTAGGCAAAGAACGCAGTATCTTAGGTTCTATTTTTACAGGTGTATAGTTTTGCGTAAGGCGACTAATGAAATAATATTGATGATATTAAAAGTGACGTAAAACAATCTCACTTATTTGAGATGCCCTACTCCTGGAGATTGCTAGGCCGGCGAAATCCAAAGATTCCCGGTCCGTTCTTTTCGGCGGCTTCCTCAAGTCGTTCCACGGAACATCTCGCCTGAAGTTCCAGTCCCTCATACGGAGCCTGTAGCTCTCAGGTGTCTCCGCCTCCATCAGTTGTCGTCGGAAGGTCTTGGTGCTCTGGAGACATTTCGTTCCTGAGAGCCTCTCGAGCTGCCCAGTACGATCTCTCTAACTCAAAGGCGATACATTCCTTTAGGTCACACCATCTATCCAGGCAATAGCCTAAAAGTTTGCGCTGGACCACGTAATAGCGTTTGGGATGCTCTGGATCGTACGAGCCGTCGGTAATGTGGCTGAAATCGTACCGAGGGCAGCCAGGGCTCCAAGCCTCCTTCACATGATCAATACGTTTATCAAGGCCTTTTAAGGCACCGATCATCTCGCTGTACCAATTACGTAAGGTTTGGAGAGCCTTGGTCTTTCGAAGGGAGCTCTCCTTGGCAATACCAGCAGCGGCCATTGTCATGCACTATTTGGTCTGCTGGAAGATCATGCTAATCCGTAGGCATGCGTGTCTCGGGACAGAAGGAAGGGTTTTGGTTGGTTTATGGACCGAGACGTAGACTGAATGTGTATTGCTCGATGAGTATGCGGCAGTGGTGTTCGCAGGGACAAATAGAGATTCTGATTTTGCACACCATGAATATGTGGTCGCTGATTTGCGAACTCGAAAATTCGCTTGATGGTAGAGAATGTGGATGAAAATAAAATACGTATTTATATAATGATAGACATATTAGAGATGATACTTTGTTACGCAACGTGAAAGTTTCACAACGTATCGGATTGTGAGTATACACGATTTGCCCTCTGAGCATTCGCTAGACAGTTTGTCGATGTACAGTTTTCTACTATTCTCCCTCAAGGCTGGCTTTGGGGAGGAAACATGATTGTCGTATGTCGGAGCGGGACGGGCGGGGGATTTGCTGTTTGTCCAAGGTGACGGGAGACGCATGATTGTTATAGATTGATAATGATTGTAGGTTGGCCGTGATACATCACTTTCGGCCTGTTGACGTAGCCTCGTCTTTCCTGAGGGTTGTTGGCACCTTCGGAAGGTCTGAAATCGTATTTCTCTCTTACTTGGTCCGTATATAGTTCACTGAGATGAAATCTAGGATATAGGATTTTTGAGAAGGTAAAGAAGGATGTTGAGGATGGTTTATTACCCATTCAGGCCAGAGGCTTGCATCGAGTTGTTTGGAAAACGCCATTACGTCCCTCTAGCAGCGCAGAGTCAATTTGTACCAGGAGAACACCATGACGTCATTAAATAATAGCAAGGGGTTGAGTCTGTTTAGGAGATACAGTGACTCATAATAGTTATTGGAACAAAGCTCTGGATTTTGAGTGTATACATCACTCGGGCAAAAGAATAGATTGCAGGAAGGGCCTCTTGATAATCGAAATTTGAACGAAGTTGAACGAGAAACGGATCTTCTGGCGATGGTTTTTAAATCGTGCCGTAAGAATACGGGAATGATATTTGGATGTGGTGAGTATATATTTGAAACGCGTGAATTATCCTCGTCTCTAAGTAAGCTTAAATCCTTAACGGGCTTGGCGGTTCGGCCCGCTAGAAGGGGAACGTCTCAGTCAGAAAACTGACGTGGGACCGTTTGTTCAACAATGGATGGAAAGACGCGTACTCAGGTCGTGTCTAAATGCATGTTTCACGAGAGATCTTGGGTACAAGCACATTTAAAGCACATTTAAAGCACATGATAGAGAATCGGGTTCTAATCCCAGCCACTCACAAGGCTCTGGTTTCATGTTCCTAGTCAGCCACCAGTGCGACTAATTCCGCTAGCTGAATTCCTTATCACTTGGCATGCTGGCATGGTGTCGTGGCTGCATTTATTCACGATTTGTTGTGACCTCCAATTGCGCTGTGTGGATCATTGTTTTACCTCATTCCGTAAATCACATAGGTGGGACACACCAGATGATCGAAGGCCACGAAGGCCATGAAGGCTAACGTTAGGCGCGCCGGAGTTGCAAGAATGTGAGTATTTGCGTGTGAGTAAATATAGAGTTGATGGGACACTCGCTGACCGATGGGTGCTGGCATTCTTGAACGGCATGACCGGGGGTGGGCTTGCAAGCTTCACCGTTAAATGTCGGTCGAGGCTGGGTGGTGGGGTAGTGTTACTGGTTGGGGGTGACACCGCTAAATGCTTATTCGACCGTGTCGGGACGAGCGATGTTGTGGTGTGAGAAAGTAACAACGCCCTGTTCACCCACCTCCACGCCACCACTGCACACCCGAACCTTCCAATCTGCCCCAAAATCACCCGCATTGATAAGCAATCTACCCAGGTCGTGTACCCTTTCTACTCCTCTAACTGCGTGGCTACGTCTCCTTGGCTGCAACCATGGTCTACTTGTCTAGCCATGCATTGCGTTCACAGCCTTTTTGTCTTGTGTTCCCTCGGCCCTCGCGCCGGCTATGAATCGTTTTTTTGATTTTCGGCATATCCGCTTTGATTTTCATCGTAGCTGCACCTCGATACTTCTGTCGTACAGCCTATGGCCATCTATCTTTTTTGCTGACAAGGCATACGTCACACGCTGTCGACTTCAGGCCGTGCTCTAGACTCATTAACCTATGCAAGAGCTGAGGCTAAAGACAAGCCCTTAGCACGCCACATTCATTGCTTCCTCACACCGTGCATGGATCCCATATCCACACCTGTACAAGCTACATTTAAGCACATTCTGAATGGAGGCGCTCTTCAATATCCCTGGCTCCCGTGTCTGAGCACGAGTGGTGCACGCTTTGTATGCTACCTCAGATCGACCAACTCGAGATAAGACGATTACGAGCGGCGTTGCCCTACGATGGCTTGTAGGCTCCCCTCGATCGGGGGGATGGTTCGTCGAAATGCGCCTCCCTGAGCCCTAACGCACCTGGCTACCATGCCGCACGCCCCGAGGGACCTTTTTCCCAAGCCGACTTGAGGGGCTAGCTCAGCATCTCGCCTAGAGTGATGCTGCCCTAAGAGCTAAGGCGTGTAAGATATCTAGCCTCAGTGGCAGGTTACCCGCGGTCTCTTCAGCCCCATAAGCTTCAGCTCATGCCTGATGCTCATGCTTAATTTCTAGAGTCCAATGAGCGTAACACGACCGCAGCTCTTTGACTCAGCTTTGACCCCTACCGGCTTGTCATCCCGCCCTACATAACGGACAGCTCCTCGGTAGAGAGTTGGAAGCTTTTATTCCCCTCCCGCTCTCTCTGCTGTTACGATTTTGGACTGGATCATCATCAATCCTCCAAACAACAGCGCCAGGCCCTCAAGATGAGGTACCTGCTAGCATATTTTCTCACAGCAACTTTGGTCACATGTTTGAAGTTTGATCCCCAACAGGTCGGCTTCAACTTGAACGAGAACAAGACTGCGACGAATCCGTTAGATTACTGGGGAGAATGGCAAAATCACGCGTACCATGAGTCACCTTCGAATTGGCGATTTCCGTTTTACACCCTGTTTCTGGACAGATTCGTGAACGGAGACCCATCCAATGACGACATTAATGGAACAGTGTTTGAACACGACATCCTGAACAATCAACTAAGACATGGAGGCGATCTCGCAGGTTTGGTGGATACTCTGGACTACATTCAAGGTATGGGCATAAAAGTAAGATTCCAAGCCTTCCTGTCTCAAATTCACCTCTAATTAGCCAACAGGGAATTTATATTGCGGGTACGCCTTTCATCAACATGCCATGGAAATCTGACGGCTACTCGGTAAGGCGTCTGTTCCAGTAATTCTGCGATTAGGGGCTAATATTCGTGCAGCCACTCGATCTCACTCTCTTGGACAAGCACTTCGGTAATATCGACGACTGGAGATCTACAATCGACGAGATCCATAAGCGTGGTATGTATGTCGTGATGGATAATACCATGTCAACGTAAGTTCTGCCCACTGGCCGCCCATAGGAGCATTCCTGGTACCTCGCATTCCAGAAAACAACGCTCTGCAATATTCACGTTGCTGACATTTCCAAGCATGGGTGATCTTATAGGATCAGAGGGCTTCCTCAATAGCACCACACCCTTCAGCCCAAAGGAACACAAGGCGGTATGGAAGACTGATCGGCAATATCTCGACTTCAATTTTGGGAACAACTATAAGGAAACGTGCGAATATCCGAGATTTTGGAATGATTCTGGCCTCCCAGTGCTCAAAGACTCGGATGATGTTTTCAGCCAACTGATTGGCTGTTATGATAGCGAGTTTGACCAGGTGTGTGTGAATAACTTAAGCTCCTTCCAAATAGCCGGCTGACAGTGGTTTGTACAGTATGGCGATACAGAGGCTTTCGGCGTCTTTCCTGACTGGCAACGCCAGCTTTCCAAGTTTGCCTCTGTGCAGGACCGTCTTCGCGAATGGAATCCCTCAGTCCGCGAGAAGATACAGCACTTTTCTTGCATTACAATTGCGATGCTGGATATTGATGGCTTCCGTTTTGACAAAGCCACTCAAGTAACGGTTGATGCACTGGCCGATTATGGAGAGTACGTTAGGGATTGTGCGCGGAAGTTTGGCAAAACCAACTTTTTCATGCCGGGAGAAATCACTGGCGGAAACTCATTTGGATCCATATACCTGGGTCGAGGAAGACAGCCAGACATGATTCCACAACCCGCTAATATCACCATGGCGGTAACCCTCACAAATAATTCAGACGCCAAGAATTTTCTCCGCGACCCAGGCAAGAGCGCTCTTGACGCTGCTGCTTTTCACTACAGTATCTACCGCTCTCTCACAAGGTTTTTGGGAATGAGTGGCAACCTGGAGGCAGGCTATGATGTCCCAGTCAACTTTGTCACTGCGTGGAATACTATGTTGACTACGAATGACCTCATAAATGCGTACACCGGGGAGTTTGATCCTAGGCATATGTACGGAGTTACCAACCAAGATGTCTTTCGCTGGCCAGCTATTAAAGACGGCATCCAAAGAATGCTTCTTGGCATATTCGTTACAACGTTGGAAATGCCTGGAATTCCTCTCTTGCTGTGGGGTGAAGAGCAAGCGTTTTATGTCCTCGATAACACCGCACCAAACTACATTTTTGGTCGACAACCGCTTTCATCAGCACTCGGCTGGCAAAACCACGGTTGCTACAAATTGGACTCGACACAGTATTACGATTTTCCACTCGAGGCTGCATTGGACGGCTGCAATGATGACTCAGTAAGCCTAGATCATAGAGACCCTACTCATCCTGTCCGGAACATTATCAAGTCAATGTATCATATGCGACAAACTTACCCTATTCTCAATGATGGGTATTTCTTGGAGTCGCTATCTAACCAAACACATGAGGTGCTTTTCCCAGGCTCCAACCAAACAGTCACCGAACTAGGAATGTGGAGCATACGCCGTGACCAGTACCTAGGCGTTCAGAATATGACAGGATCCGACTTTGCAAATCAATCCGTCTGGCTAGTCTACCAAAACGAAGGCAACGCAGTCACGTATACTTTCGACTGTAAATCAAACGAATCTGCACTGATATCTCGTTTCGACGAGGGCACAACGGTCAAAAACCTCTTTGCCCCTTACGAGGAAATTACTCTCAAAGCTGGACCCAAACACCTGCCGCTTCCTGGCTCAGAAGGGCTGATCGGCTGTCTGGACAGCCTCGAGTTGGATGCTTGGGGCTTCAAGGCGTTCGTGCCTAAGGACAATTGGGTTGGGCCTCCGCCAATGCTCACTCAGTTCTTGCCCGGTTACGACGCACGGCTCCAGAGCAAAGCAGGAAAGGATGGGAAAGACACAGTAGACATTGAACTGCACTTCTCAGAAGAAATGGACTGCGATCATATTACTAAGAATATATTGATCAACTCTACGATCGAGGGAGAAGGCGCTGCCACACTCGATGCGGGTAGCATTTCATGTGCCAATATGACAGTTTCGGAATCTGTTCCGTACAATGGAGCGATTGCTTCGGCATGGCGGTGGAAGGCAAGGTTACAGGACGTGGCCAACGGCATCCATTCTGTGACGGTACAGAACGCCTCCACTTCTGATGGGGATAGGTTTACCAACTCCATTGATCGTGTGCAATTCCGCATCGGCGCAACAGACAATCCAATGGTATTCCCTAGGCTGGCGAACTACAGCCAAGGCGTGTTATCCAAGGACGCCACCGGATCTCTTTCTGTCTCCCACAAAGCAGCAGGGTCAGACAAATGGCGTTATTCGCTGAATTGGGGCAGTTCCTGGAGTGACTGGACAGATTATAAAGGAGGCAATTCTACTCTGGCTAACCAGCCATGGAGTGGCACGAAGCTCCAGCGATGGAAAGGCGATCACGTCATTTTGCAGTATTGGAGTCGGCTGGCTGGAAGCAGCGCCACTCTACAACATGCCGATGCTAACTGGGAGAACAAACCTCCCCGTCGATTTCCTCACCTTTTTGCTCAAGGTCCGTTCAATCAATATGGCTTCGATGCTGGCATAAAAAACGACTTTCAACAGGATTCCAACGGCCTCTGGAACTTCCACTTGATGACTGAGTGGCCAGCCACATTCCAAGTCAACGTCTGGGGAATGAACCCTGACTCCCAGCCAGACCAGAGCTTCGTCTATGGAGACACGGACGGTGATCAAGTCTTAGATCGGCTGCCTCCTGACACTTTGAATGCATCAACGGTAAATATTACAATGGGTCCTTCTTCACCTTACTTGGCATATCGTATGGAATTGAACGACAGCACCAACGCATTCCGGTTGATTCCTGCTGGCAACCGGATCCAGCAGGTTCTTTTATTCGCACTTCTTTGGTCGATCCCTGTTGCTACAGGTGCAATCAGTATCTGGTCGTACATGGGGGCTTTCTACGGAGTCAAATTCAACAAGTTCGGTGTTTCCCCGAAGAAAGGTCTATTTGCATTTGGCTTCCGCAGTAAATTCCAGAAGCTTGCAGGTGAAGATGACGAAGAAAAGGGCCGCCAATCAATCGCACTATCGACCTTACGCCCTGGTTCTTCTGCAGTACTCCCCACAATCGCCATTAGCGAGAAGCGACGAACAGTTCTCATTGCCACCATGGAATATGACATCGAAGACTGGAGCATTAAAATCAAGATTGGCGGTTTGGGCGTTATGGCCCAGCTTATGGGAAAGAATCTTTCCCATCAGGATCTGATCTGGGTGGTCCCGTGTGTGGGTGGCGTGGAATACCCCGTAGACCGGCTTGCGGAACCAATGACAATTACAATCCTCGGAAGCCTTTATGAGATCCAGGTGCAATACCATACGCTACGAAATATTACATACGTCTTACTAGATGCCCCAGTCTTTCGCCAGCAAAGCAAATCTGAGCCTTACCCACCGCGAATGGACGATCTTGACAGTGCCATTTATTATAGCGCATGGAATGCCTGCATTGCCGAAACGATTAAGAGATTTCCTGTGGATATATATCACATCAACGACTATCACGGTGCAGCAGCTCCGCTATATCTACTCCCACAAACGATCCCTTGTTGTTTGTCACTGCATAATGCTGAATTTCAAGGACTATGGCCAATGCGAACGCCTGAAGAACGAAAAGAGGTGTGCGAGGTGTACAATTTGGAACAATCGGTTGTTGAAAGCTACGTACAATTTGGAGAAGTCTTCAACCTACTACATGCGGGCGCTAGCTATTTACGAGTCCATCAAAAAGGCTTCGGCGCTGTCGGTGTCTCCAACAAGTATGGTGAACGGTCGTATGCCCGATATCCAATCTTTTGGGGGTTGAAAGAAATCGGAAAACTTCCAAATCCTGATCCAAGTGACACAGATCCCTGGGATAGAGAAGCAGAAGCAAATCAAGTCATCAAAGTCGACCCAGAGTTTGAAGCTTCTCGTGGAGAACTCAGACGCCAGGCCCAGGAATGGGCCCAGCTCGATGTGGACCCGAGTGCAGAGCTTTTCGTATTCGTCGGCCGCTGGTCAACACAAAAGGGTGTCGATTTAATTGCAGATGTTTTCCCTGCTGTTTTAGAGAAACATTCAAAGGTACAGCTTATTTGTATTGGACCAGTCATCGACTTGTACGGCAAGTTCGCAGCCCTCAAGCTGGGTGAGATGATGAAAAAGTACCCAGGACGAGTATACTCAAAGCCAGAATTTACGCAGCTGCCTCCGTATATATTTACCGGCGCAGAGTTTGCACTGATTCCGTCAAGAGACGAGCCGTTTGGCCTTGTTGCCGTCGAATTTGGTCGTAAGGGCGCTCTTGGCGTCGGTGCAAGGGTTGGTGGCTTAGGCCAAATGCCGGGCTGGTGGTTTACCGTGGAATCGACGACTACCAGACATCTTCAGCATCAGTTCAAACTAGCAATCGAGGAAGCACTTGCATCGAAAACAGAAGTCAGGGCCATGATGAGAGCTCGGTCGGCGAAGCAGCGCTTTCCAGTCGCGAAATGGGTTGAAGATCTCGGTGAGCTTCAGAGCAAATCTATAAAGATTCACCATGAACAAGCAAAACGCGGTTCAAACCGTCTGTCGAGAGCTTCTTCGCCTTCAGGTCTTTTCCTATCCCACTCACGCAACGTCAGCACCGAAAGTTTGGGCAATCCTTTCGAGAACACGCGTTATGAAGGAGGTGCCCAACCTGAGCAAGCAAACGTCCAGTCGTCGGGCGGACTAGGCCGCACTCTATCTCTTGGTGTCCGAGCTGGCCCTGGTCACAGAGCTAGGTACCCACGGATAAGCGCCCAAGATACTGAGGGATCTATGCGTGACATTGATGAGTTAGATGACGAGACACCTCGTGCAAGCACATCGGAGGAATATACCATCACGCGAGAACAAGCTGAAGCTAGCTTGAGAGAAGAAGAAAGAAATCTGGCCTTGCGTTCACTCGAGGGCGGAAGAGGAGCAGTTCCCCTTCCTCGACAGCCAGACGAAACTCTCACCGTGGCACGAGGCCGGAGCCGATCCCGAGCACCACGAGAGTCCTTATCAATTGAACAATCAGACCGAAGAGGCAGATCCTTGAGCCCTTCGGCAGGTGATTCTCTTCTCTCTGTGCGACCATTAAATGTTCGAAACAGGAATTCGTCAGCTCTCAGCTTGAATGAGGTTATCGGTACTCGCCACGATTACAAGTTACAGAAGGTCGACCCGACGTTTAACGACACAAGTGGGGAATTTTATCGAGCTTTTGAGCAGAAACTGCAGACGCTTGATGGGAAAACCTCTGAAGGTGACCTCTGCATCGAAGAGTATCTTGTACAGAGCGAAAAGGCGTGGTTCAAGAGAATGCGCGAGGCAAAGCTGAGTAAATCACGCGGAGCAAGCCCCAATCCATCTGTCTGGAGCCGTAACTCATCGCCCGATTCGCACGGATCTGGCTCGGACCATTTCAATGATGAGAGAAGAAATCGACTATCAACTGCCGAAGAGTTCTTGCTTGGCGAGGATTACATGCGCCCTTCCTTCCTGAAGCGCATGCTTCAGAGAAGAATCGGTGACTGGCCCATCTATTCACTAATTCTCGCGCTTGGACAGATTATTGCTGCGAATTCGTATCAGATCACGCTGCTTACAGGCGGCCAAGGTGAAATGCCAGAAAAGCTTTACATCCTTGGAGGCATCTACATCATAACATCCTGCGTTTGGTGGATCATGTTTCGAACCCTCAAATCGAGATTCGTGCTTTCTGTTCCCTTCTTATTCTATGGGCTATCGTTCCTTTTCGTTGGCCTGGCACCTTTCTTGCCTCAAGGAGCTGGCCGAGACTGGATCCGTAACGTAGCTGCGGGCATGTACATTACCGCATCATCGAGCGGCTCAATATTCTTCGCTCTCAATTTTGGTGACGAGGGTAGGTTCACATCCCATCAAATATTTTGAATTCCAGATGCTAATATAACTTAGGCGGAGCTCCAATAAAGGCGTGGGTCTACCGCGCTTGCGTTATCCAGGGAACCCAACAAATCTATATCACCGCGCTTTTCTACTGGGGAAGTACCATGATCTCACAGAGCACGAAAGATCAAAATACTATCACCTCAAAGCCAATTATGGCCGCGATTACTCTCCCCATCGCTGGCCTTCTTTGGATTTTGGGCATTATCCTTTTCACATCACTACCACCCTACTACCGCCAGACCCCTGGGAAAATTCCCGATTTCTATCAAACTCTCTTCCGCCGAAAAATTGTCGGCTGGTTCTTTGTTACCGTAATTCTACAGAACTACTTTTTGTCGGCACCCTACGGCCGGAATTGGGAATATCTCTGGAGTTCAAATATTGCACCACATTGGGCTATCGGACTACTTGTGCTTACTTTCTTCATCGGTGTCTGGGCCGGCTTCTTGGCCGTGTTCAGTCAACTAAGTAAGAAGCACTCCTGGATTCTGCCAATCTTTGCAATCGGGCTCGGCGCACCACGTTGGGCACAAATGTTGTGGGGAACATCTGGGATCGGGGTATGGGTGCCTTGGATGCCTGGTGGACACGTCGCTGGCGCTCTCGCAGGGCGCACGCTCTGGCTCTGGCTTGGTGTACTCGATGCCATTCAAGGCGTTGGCTTTGGTATGATGTTGCTGCAGACGCTGACCCGTATCCATATCGCCGTCTCCCTTGTAGCTGCACAGCTGCTCGGCGCGGTTGTCACAATAATAGCCAAAGCGACGGCGCCAGATAGGAACGGTCCTGGAGATGTGTTCCCAAACTTTTCGGCGGGAATTGTGCAAGGAATCAGCAAGCCATGGTTCTGGATTGCGCTCGCGTGTCAATTGGTGATTCCATTTGGCTTCTTCAAGTTCTTCCGCAAAGAACAACTGAGCAAACCTTAAACTTTGTTGAGTCATTTCCCTGTGGTTCGGACGTGTTTTTATGTAGAACAAGCATTTAGTATATATTTGATTAGTTAGCGTTGAAATTAAGAGTTTGCACTACTTATTTATATATATAGAACTGTCTACAGCCTGTTTAATGTCTGCTGATTGAGGTAATGGTATTGGATTCATCTCTAGAACCTCAATAATAGAGGGTATAAGAACCGCATGATTGGAAGTAGTGCACACCATATCAACTAAAAATACTTACCTTCTGCTGAAATGGAGGATAAGGAGTTGGTTAGCGAGGTCTCACGAAAGTTTTCTTAAGGAAAGCTTATTTTACTTATTCGGTCTACATAAGTAGTAGGGTATTAACGTTAAAGGTAATAATACTGTAATTAAGCCTGACCATCCCTTTTTAAGCTAAGTTGGTGGGGTGATAGAGAGATCATCGAAACTCCGAGCTTCACCGTAGCTGATGGCAATGCTATTCGGCCTCCCTGCGCGTCCGAGTAATTTGCCTTACGATTGGTTTGCGCAGGTGGAATTCAATCACACCGCACTACCCACCACAGTTTAAATGTCTGACCTGGGTTTCGAGTTTGTAGCCCTTAAATATCCGCAACCCCGCAATGCTTACAAACACACTAGGTTCCCCACCCATCGTAGTGTAACGCTGCCTTTATCTACTTGCATGGTTTTTTCCTAGGATCGAAGTTAGAACCAATAGTGCAGGCAAAGGAAAAAGGTTAGGGAACACGTAAGACTGCACAAAACTTTAAGAATTGCGTAGGCCCGAGATGAGTACCGAATAGAGGGGATGGTTGTCAGAATTAAGCGAGAGGTGCTGACTAAGCTCTGGACACATTGCGAGGACGAAGTCCGCATGCAATCTATATAGACATCAACCGCATCTACTGCATCACGAATCAATCAATATTCATCGTCTGCGTCATCTCTATCATCAATTAGATCCTCAAGATAGCTCCGCTGTGACCCCATGACCTTGTAATTCCAACAATGGTAAAGACATAAACCCTGAAGACATGTCCATCTAGTGCGACAACGCATGCCAGAGAATTTATATGAGTCCTTTGAGTTCATCCATAATCCTTCCTTTACCAGTGGAGAGATTCAGCATTTTCTACAATGTTCTTCTACCCTCCTCGCCTTTCTTATCTTCATAAATGTTATTCCTTCAGAAATATTCTGTGACTACATAAACCAAAAGAAAATTCAATTATAATGCGTCTCCTATTTCGTGCAGAACAAATCGGGTCGCTCATCCGCCCGTCTTCACTTGTTTCCGCTCGCGACAAGTCAAATGCATCCACGTATTCATCATTAGATCAAAGTTCAGAAGATGTCAAATCGCTCACTGGATCAGCCATTCGAGTGGCTCTGGCACAACAATTGCAGCGTCGTATCCGCCCGCTGACTAACAGTGAATATCCGCGTCACATTTTTTACGCGGGATTCTTTGAGGCCCCAGACGGCATGGAAGTGCTTCCCTCCCCTCCCATACCTGAAGGATTTAGGAGGGATTTCCCCACAATTGAGACCTTACAAAAACTCGGCATCAAAACGAGACCGGCAGTTGTGTCGATCGGTAGTCCGTGCACCGATGAGCAAGTAAAGAATGAGGACTCTGTCTATTCAAACTATAAAGAAAAGAAGCTATTTATACATGAGGTAGGTCCAGGCAACTAAGTCAAATACCATGGACAACTGAGACAAAATAGGTAATAGAAACGGGTGGTGAGACCTAGGGTACTAGGCATCAAAGACAGTAGTAAGACGGTAGTAAGAAAACCCGATCTGGATCGACAAGTTGTGATGACCGGGAAAATACGGTGGGTGCGGAGTGCGTATCTGAAGGAATGGGAGGACGTGAAACAGATCCTAGCCGAGCTGTGCGGTGAAAGTGCAGGTCAAAGCATAAATTGTGATGGGTCGCGGAAGCTGTGGAGAGAATGTAAAATGGCTATGCATGCAATAACGTGGCAGCACATGGTGCTTAAGCACGGGACTGCGTGGAGCCCTTCTTCCGGTTATACTGGCGATAAAGAGTACCTTGAAGACCTTGCCGCCGCATACAGGCAAGAGATTAAAGCCCTGTACGATGCCGGCCTGCGCAATATCTAGATCGACGACCTGAACATGACATATTTCATTACGGAATCATTCCTTTCCGGCTGCTAAAAAGATGGTGTAGACTCGGATGAGCTCCTGGACACTTACATATGGGCCCATAATCTCTGCCTTGTGGGGAAGCCGGCAGATCTCTATGTTGGTATTCATCTCTGTAGAGGCAACATGACGGGTTCCACGCATACGGCAAGTGGCAGCTAGGAGCGGATTGCTAGGAAATTATTTCAGGAGACGCAATACGATACCTTCTATCTCGAGTATGATACCGAACGTGCTGGAGGTTTTGAGCCACTGAGATTTTTGCCACGAGAAAAGAACATTGTACTGGGTGTTGTCTCAACGAAAATGGCCGGATTGGAGGATATAGACATGTTGGAAGATAAAGTTAGAGAGGCTGCGAAAGTTATTGCAAGAGCACAAAGTGGAACAGTTGAGGAAGTACTAAAGGAACAGATTGGCGTTAGTCCGCAGTGTGGGTTTTCGAGTATGAGCCAGGGCGGTGGAACTGGAGTTACAGAGGACAGAATGTGGGAGAAGTTGGAACTGGTGAGGGAGTTGGCTAAGAGGATGTGGCCAAACGGAGGTGCATAAATAGGCAGTACATCTCGGAGTAATCTCTTCCCTTACAACATTTGTTGTTTACCTAGAACCAGGAGTAATCGAGCCAAATCTAGAGCAACTTTTGCAGTAGCAGAGTGGACCGATATTGGGAATAGAATTCGTATCAGCTGAGATCACTGAGTTAGAAAAGAAACAGCAGCACTAGCAAGACTGCTATCAACAGCCGTAAGAATCCAATTCCCAGGGGAAGCAAATTCCTGTGGACACAAATGATTACATAGCAAAGGTCCAGGCACCGAAATTAAGATGCTCCTGCCATCCAGTTAAAGGGCTCCCAAACGTAGTCATCAACCCTGGTGTAGTCATCAACCTCATCGGTTTCATAACCTTCCGCAAAGAAGTCATCATCATAGTCATCGTCATCATCCATGGGTATGGAGAAGTCAATACATTGACGCTTAATCTCTGCCCAAGTCATGCCATGTGACCACTGTCGAATATCATCAATTGACTTGTATGGTGGCGTGTCTTGTTCCCTAATGTTAGCGCCGTGACCGCGCTTCACAACCACGAGCAACTCTTTTCCAATTTCATCTTCTGCTAATAGCTGCTTGTCTTCTGCTACACCGAAAGTTTCCAAATCTTTCGGAGATGGCACTTTCTGCTCAAAGATTTGTCGTGTACGTGGGTCGATGACTGTTCCGGGCGAATGTGATTGTGTCGAGCGGTAAATAGTAACGGAGGCCCCAGAGTTTGCGCCATCACGTCGAAGCAGGATATCATTCCAAGTACTCGGCTGAGGCTTACGCCAGCATGGGCCTGCCATGAACGTACGGACTTTGGCGAAACCGAGCATTTCGGAATTAGCTGTGATGAAGTGAAGTTCTCTCCATCCATTCCCGTGCTTGATCAATCCTCCCAGAGTATCATAAGCAATTGCACCACCAGACGACCCGAGAACGGTGAGATTATCTAGATTCATTCCTGGAAGCAGCTTGAGTGCCCATGCTAGCTTGTAGAACACATCATCATCGCCTCCAATTGGCTGCAGCATCAACGGGTGTCCTCCGGTGCGTACATTACGGATTTGGGAAAGGGTAGATGAAGGTAATGTAGAAAACTTGTCGAGTAAATTTTTGACAACTTCGAAACTGAACAGAATCTCGCCAAGCCATAGAGATCTAGCTTCTTGGTTGATCTGACGGCAGACACGAAGAATAGCCAGGGAATTAATTGCAGGCCTCATGATTTTGCGGGTGATGGGACCAGTGTTCCTTTCGCCAAAGGTGAGTCTTGTCGAAGCGAATAGGCAATTGTAGATCTGATTGCGTAACTCGCCAGGGAGCTGCAACAACGGACTAAGCGTTTGTGGGAATATCTGTTGATTTTGAGTCTTTGCTTTTGCTTTCCCTTTCTTTTTGGTGCGCGCCATGGTGGCAAAATTTCAGCTACGACTCTGAAAAGAAGCGTGTTGTATCTTGAAGACAGATGATGAATGTATATAAAGAGTACTTAGGTGTGAGCAAATCGTGCCCTGCTTGCTTGCCTTGTTTGCAACGGAAAATCACGGCGAATTTTAATAAGGGTGCGGCAGGAATTAAGCGAGAAGGCGTGTCTGTGCGTACGTGCTTGGGGCGTCGGGCCTTGCTATGTTCATCAATTAAGTTCTAATAGTGTTAAATGTCCTTCTTGTCCCTCTCGATAAAGCTAATTAGAGGGTTTTACTAAATTTCCCGACACATTAGAAGGTTCTCCAAGCATGTTGTGTGGATCAGTTGGCGGGACCCAGCAATCGGCTTGTCTTACCCCAGAACAGGGTAGCATAAGAGGGTAGTATGCACTGGTTAGCCCTTAGCATGGAAATTCTTTGAAAGACTGGGAGGGGCGAAAACCCCACTGTCAATAGAGAATGAAAGGAAAGTAGAAGCATCGTGAGCTTCAAAAGGCGGTAATTAGGCATGTGAGCGTGTAGAGTATGAAAGGTAAAAGTGCCGTAGCCGATAGCATCGGGTGAAAATGCATGGCTCCCGGAGCCAAAATCTACTCATTCTCACTTCCACCTAGCCTGCAGCTACCCCGAATCTCCAACTTCTCCGATGGGATTTTTTCGGAGAACACTAACGATGGGTATCCCTTGGGGAGAATGCCGGTTCCAGGCTTTCAACTTGCATGCATCCAGTGGCCTCTCAGGCCGGGAACTGTTCAAGCGGCCTGAGAGTTCGGCGATCGACTTGCAGTGTCACGCACGGTAGGATATACATGGTAGGATGGTAGGCCTCGGCCTTTGGCCCGCAAACCTTCTCCCCGCATTTTCAAAAAATGTATAATAAGCGAAGTGCCGCAGGCTATTAAATCCGGTTTGCCAGATGGAGGTCTAACAAGATTCCGGCCTCATACTGCAACATCTTCAGGATTATCTATCCAAAAAAAAATGAGAAACGACAATTTCATAAGCACCCTAGATGCTCCACTTCCCTTCCCTCCCAAAGACCATCTCCAAAACATCAACTCGACAAACGACATTATCAACAATGCCAGAAAGGCCACAGATAAAGAGCACAATATGTCCTTGCTGCAGGGTATCAAGCTTTACCCTAAGGCCGTATTGTGGAGCATCCTGATTTCGACATGTATTTGTATGGAAGGCTACGATGTTTGTCTACTTAGCAATTTCTACGCATTCCCTCAGTTCAACAAGAAATATGGCCAGCAATTGCCCGATGGAACTTATCAGATACCAGCACCTTGGCAGGCCGGCCTCAGCAACGGGGCAAATGTTGGAGAGATCATTGGCCTTTTCATCAACGGATGGGTGTCAGAGCGTTTTGGTTACCGCTACACTGTTATGACCTGTCTCACGCTGATCATAGCATTTACTGCCATTTTCTTCACGGCTCAGTCGGTGGTATCTCTCCAGGTTGCCGAAATCCTTTGTGGTATTCCTTGGGGTGTCTTCCAGACACTGACAATTACCTACGCCTCTGAAGTTTGCCCGGTTGCATTGCGTGGTTATCTCACGACATATGTCAACTTCTGCTGGGGTCTCGGCCAAGTCATTGGTATAGGAGTGATTAAATCTATGTTGCCTCGGCAAGATCAGTGGTCATATCGGATTCCTTATGCTCTTCAATGGATGTGGCCTGTGCCACTTCTTGTTGGTATCTTGCTTGCTCCCGAATCTCCTTGGTGGCTTGTTAGGAAAGGAAGAATTGAGGATGCAAAGCGTGCCCTTCTCCGCTTGACGAGTTTGAACAGGGAGACCGACTTTGACGCCGACGAGACGATTGCTATGATGGTCCATACGACCGCTTTGGAAGAGAAAATCACCGCAGGGGCCAGTTACTTTGATTGCTTCAGAGGCGCCGATCTACGTCGAACTGAGATTGTCTGCATGGTCTGGGCTATTCAAAACCTGAGTGGCAATTCATTCTCGGGTTATTCCACCTACTTTCTTGAGCAAGCTGGTTTAGAACCATCCAAAGCTTACGATTTTGTCTTGGGCCAGTACGGAATCAATATGGTGGGAGTTTTTGGCGCCTGGTTCCTTATGGCTATCGGTATTGGTCGGAGGTCTTTATATCTGTACGGCTTGTGTGGGCTCTGCTCCATGCTTTTCATTCTCGGCTTTCTCGGACTTGTACCGCATGCACACAGGAAAGAAGCCTCGCTCGCTACTGGTTCTATCATGTTGGCGTGGGCCATGTTCTATCAACTTACCGTGGGCACGGTCTGTTATTCATTAGTAGCAGAACTATCGACACGCCGACTGCAAATCAAGACCGTCGTACTTGGGCGGAACCTTTACAATGTCGTGGGTATCATATGTAGTGTTCTCTCCCCGTACATGCTGAATCCAGGTGCGTGGAATTGGGGAAATTATACTGGTTTCTTTTGGGCTGGTATTTGCTTCCTTTGCATCGTCTATACTTATTTCAGAGTCCCCGAGCCTAGAGGCCGGTCCTTTGCGGAACTGGATCTCCTGTTCGAGCATGGAGTCAGCGCAAGGAAATTCGCCACGACCGAAGTCGACGTTTTTGATGAGACAGTCGACGGAAGCGTAATTCACAATTACGAAGAGAAGCTAGATGCCACTCATTTGGAAAAGCCGACTAGCTAGCCTAGGGGGTGAGCTGTTGTGGGAGGCTGGTCCCATAATGGTATAATCATCTTTTCAAAGTTGGAGTTTCCAATTTGGGCTATTTCTATACCTTGCTAGTTAAGAGCCGTATGTGTTCCGCTGAAATTTCACAATTGTGAACTATATTGTGCAGTGAGTTGCATAGAATATCTGTGCTGTTGCTTTATCTGTCGACTTCGTCGAAGCTCCACTAGAGCTCTGATAATGTTGCTAGACATATGTTGATGGTGTTTATATGTATTTGCTTGTTATCATGTCTTCCTGGTTCTTGGTAATGTAAATAGAGCACTTTAAAAGGGGTAAACGGGTCTTTCTAGTATTGGAACTAAACATCTCTATAGAAATGTTTGTGGAGGAATTCACCCTCTTCAACTAAGCGCCGCACGCGTTGGGCACGACTTGAACCTCTTCGGCATGCTCTCCGAGAACGAGTGTTCCTCAGCAACTGTGATCGAGATTGCGATACGGACAAAACCGTCCCCAGAACTTATGTCTCGGCTTCTGAAATTTCTCGTCTTGCACAATATGGTCCAAGAAATTGAAGAGGACAGATTTGCCCCTTCTAAAATTACTAGGTATCTCGCCGTTCCCGGAACTAGAGCGGGCATATATTATGCTGTAGAGAATTGTGCGCTGCCATATCTGGCTCTCCCCGATTTCCTGGCCCTGCACAAATACGAGCCAGCTACCGATCCCATGGACAGTCCGTTCCAGCTTGGTCAAAGAACAGAGTCGCATTTATTCCAATGGGCCCTAAGCAAGCCTGCAAGGATGACAGCGTTCAACGAATACATGAGTGTGTAGAGGATAGGGCGACCAAGTTGGCTGGACTCTTTCCAAATTGAAAATTATTTGGATGTCTCTGAGTCGGGAGAAGGAATTCAATTTGTTGACATCGGTGGTGGTCAAGGGCATCAATGTGTTACGCTGTTACAGAAGTTTCCAGAACTCAAGGGCACAATGGTGCTCTAAGAACTACTAATGGTAACTAGCGGACTTGAAATTGATGGGGTAAAGATAATGCCGTACGACTTCACAAAAGAGCAATCCGTTAAAGGTGATTTGGCGCCTGTCCTCTGCATTTCTACCATTAACCCGACATATCGATCGCTGACGTTAACTTGTCTCTATAGATTCTCGCATATACTACCTCCGAAAAATCCTCTAAGATTGGCCGTTCCATGTTTGTGTCAACATCCTGTCTCAAATTTTGCTAGTGATGTCGACGAGGTCTGTTATCGTTGTTGACGACCTCGCCATTTTGCCAACAGGTGCGCACTGGTATGTTACGTAACTGGATCTGGCAATGATGTGTATGCTTGCACCACAAGAGCGGTTGGTGGTGGAATGGGAGTCGCTGTTATGCAGTGTTGGACTGAGAATAGAGACTACTGTGCCTTATACAGAACAAAACGACGCTATATTCCTTGCTATTCCGAGATAAGGGCGTTACGTAACTACTTAAGTTAACTGCGCCTCTTATACCTTCTACTTTACTACTTTATGTGTATGTGGCTTATAATCCGTATTCAAAATATTATGTGTTTTCAAATACACAAAATGAAATCAACCAAAGGTTTGACCACTTCAAGAACTTTCAGAGCACTACGCAAAAGGGTAAAAATAAAAAACTGAACTTGAAGGCCCAAAAGTTCATTGCGAAGCATTCGTCTGGGCTGCTTATAGCCTCAATGTACCGAGTGGGGCAACGCATTGCTTTTCCCCAAACCTGTTGAACCATTCACTAACATTTCAAGCACGCTTAAGTAAAAATACACCCGCCAAAAGCGCCATTTGCAAGGTGATGCTGGTTTCCGAAAACTTTTTTGAATTTAGCTGGTATTCAGTTCGGATGTGCGCTTTTGTGTGTAGATGACGGTGCGAAAAAAATGAGCGATACTCATTTGTACCTAAGGTTGGGTCTAGTTTGCTCTACACCACCCTGGCATCCGGTTGAAAGCGCGTGTTGATCTTGGTGATCAAACGGCTGAGTTCATACCTTTTGAAGTAATACGCACGGCCATTTCAACGTAATTTTACCCTTTTTTAGGTATAAATCTACGCATTTTGATTAGCGTGATCAACACGCGCTTTCAACCGGATGCGCCTCTCTTCAACTGCCATATCAATTTCAAGATTAAGCTCACATGCCGCTTTTCTCGCACAGGCATAGGGCCTGGTCTTATTGTGTGGCCATGTTCGAGTTTCGCTCCCATGGAGTCTCATTACAGACTGGTTAATACCTTAGAATATAGCCATTCTCGACACTTATTCTACATATAGATATTAAATCATCAAGAACTCTAAACTAAAGCATGGATCCCATACGGCCGTCTTGCCTTAAACTTGACAGGGCGAACGCTAGAAGCATGCTTTCCTGCAAGAGTTTCTCCCACGTGCTTATTCATCATCTCTGTGCGTTGAACAGATGGAGTCTAACTAATAGTGCATCGATGTGTCAAGCCAAATAATAATCTCTACAGGCTATTGCCACATACACAGCTTATATTGCAGTTGGAGTGGCAATTAGTTTCTTGCTCCTGTCCGTGAACCTGAACCGGGCCCTCTCTTCGGTCTTGTTCCAAACAAGTCTCGTTCGAGATTTCTCAACGTTCTCTGCCTGACCTGCCGCATATAAAAGTCTTGCTCATTGCTCCTTGGAGCATCCTCCTCCTTATTCCCCAGGATCACCCGCGTAATCGCATATCCAACGCAAACGCAGAAGCCGGCACCCAGCATAACCAAGAGAATAATCCAGCTGGGTGCGATGGCATAGTCGGTGCCGCCACCCCCCATTCTCAGGGATGCAGCAAAGGGGGGCTTTAAAAGGCCGAAAAGAGGGAGGATGCCAGATAATATCGACGTAGGTGTTATCGATATCTGGCGAGTATTGGTCGATACCGCGATCCCTGGCACGCAGGGTGCTGGGGTACAGGAGTGCTTCGAACGGAAATGTTTTGTAGCTGTGGAATTGTTGTTTAATCGTAAAAAACTTGTTGGAAGTATATGTCTTTGATTATAGTGATGAAATGTTAGTGGGGCGATGGGGCTGAAGCAGTAGGTGGGATGGCTCCGCTATATCGACGATTTCCCATACTCCTTCGGGATCACCGGATGTCACGAGGCGGAAATCTAGGGTCCGGGATACGAATCCAACATAAACATATGCGAAGAATAACAGGCTCCAAGGGAGGAGGTTCAGAATTTTTTCTTAGAATTAGAACGTGATGGGGTGTAGTTTCCCGGGGGGGTTTTTTTTATCGGGGTACTATTAAACATCGCTGTGCTAATGATAATGGGGTTTGCATAATCAGACAGTAGAATACTAGCATGTCTCGTATTCTTTCTAGGTACATTAGGTGTGTTTACCTCGTATTTCGTGTAACTCTTCAGCTGCAAGAGCTATAAGGCTATAGTACAGAGTAGAAGTAGTGGCGAGAAGCCTAATATCGAGATTGGTTGATGTATTACTTAGTCCAATGTTATATACCATAAAAGGGACCTTCTTGAAATACCCCTGATGAAGGATTTCATCCTCTTATAAGATTGGATTGTGCACATTGCGTTTTATAAGTCGCCTATGAGCAGCTTTATAGAACTAAGCTTCGATTGATCAAAGTGAAATGATATTCATACAAAATCAGGTAACACGGTGACTACATGGACGATGCGTTTCTGCCCCGCCCTTTAACACTCTTGAGTTCTCGAGAAATTGTGTGAAAAAGTTGATAACGCCTGGAGGGCCAACAAATGACCCCGGCATACAAACAAGCTAAAGCTCTGAAGTTGTCGACCT
>Ga0307515_10004386_pt1 | contig 29243 bp, 24 predicted proteins | sample 17_EM_MG_FD_194513 | JGI IMG/M metagenome (GOLD analysis project Ga0307515, IMG submission 194513) | Populus trichocarpa ectomycorrhiza microbial communities from riparian zone in the Pacific Northwest, United States - 17_EM | ecosystem: Host-associated > Plants > Roots > Unclassified | place... | reverse complement strand
GCGCACGAGTGCGGCACCCTCGGCCGCAAGCCTAGGTACGATCAGTAAACAACCCGCTACCATCAGTAGGCCACCTATCACACTGATGTTCAGGCGGGAGCGGGCCCTGTCCATCGACAGCAGGTAAAGGCTGAGGATCTGCATGAAGGTATAGGCGGGAGCGACGAGCGCCAGCAGCGCCACCACCGTCCCGCTGCGGCGGAACGCTTCGCCGAACACCACCAGCACCAGTTCGCTGGAGATCGCGGCAAGGCCAAGGCTCATCGGCAGCACGATATAGGCCATGCTGCGGGTGACGGCAGCAAAGACCTCGACCGGCAATGTCGAATCGTCGCTGCTGTGCCGCCGCTCGGAATAATAGGGCAGCAGGCTGCCGGTCATCTGGATCGGCAGTTGGAGGGCGATATTGGCGATCGACAGGCCGACGGCGTAGTAACCGACCATCTCGACCGACCAGAATTGCTGCAGGAAGAGCAGCTCAAGCCGGTTGAGGAAGATGGAATCGATGATGAACTGGATCGACAGGACGACGGAGGAAGAGGCGAGGGATTTGAGCGAGACGCCGCACCAGTCGCGCCGCGCAAGAAGAATCGGCATCGTGGCGGCAAACAGCACGAGCTGGCCGAGCGCATAACCGACGAGAACGCCCTCGACGCCATAGAGGACTGCGCCGATGCCGACGCCGGCAAGCTGCACGATCGAGACGGCGACCGTCAGCTTGAAGAAGGCGCCGAGTCGCTTTTCGCCGATCAGGTAGAATTTGACGAAGGATCCGATCGCCTGGACGAAGAACAGCACGCCCGTGACCAGCGCGACGGACGGCGCGGTGTCCGCCCAATGCATCTCTTCCGAGGTCAGGAAGAACAGGGCGTAGAGCGCCAGCAGCACGACGGTCGAGAACACCATGAAGCTGACGAGGATCGCGGCAAAACCCCGCCGGCGGCGCGCGTCGTAACCCTCCGCCGAAAGCTGCGGCAGGGTCTTCAGCAGCGTGATGCTGGAGCCCAACTCAGCGATCGAGGCGCCTGTGACCACCAGCCAGAGCGAAAAGGCGACGATGCCATTGGCCTCAGGCCCGAGCAGGCGCGCGGTGATGATCGAGGAAACGAAGCCCGTCAGAAGCAGCAGCATGCCGGCCGCCGCGTTCATCACCGAGTTTGCGATAATACCCTTCGACATCTGTCCATCCGCGAGCATCGGCCTAAAGCCGGATACCCGTCATCTCTAATGCGAAAATGTTAAAATAAAGCGGAGTGACGACCTCATCTTAGCTCGCTTGCATCGCCGCCAGCGTCAGGAGCGCTTTCTCATAACTGTTCTCCGCGAGATATCGCAGCAGGAACTCCCGCGCCTTCTCGGCCTTCTCTCGCGCAAGCTCCGGCGCGCGGAAGATCTCCCTGAGATAGCCGGCCGCCGCTTCCGGGGAGGGATCGGCCCAGACCGCGCCCTCGAGCGCCGCAAATTCAGGATGGGTATCGACGACAGGAATGAGGGAAGAGCCGACCGACCAGGTGTTGTCGGGATCGCAGAAATCCGCCGTGCCCGACCAGGCGGTGGAAACGACCGGCGTGCGCTGCATGATCGCCTCGGCGACCGTCAGCCCGAAACCTTCCGAGCGATGCAACGAAAGATAAGCGTTGGAACAGCGGATGAGGCCGTTGATTTCAGAACTCGACAGATTGTCGGTGACAATCCTGATCCGGCTGTTGTCCCTGATCGAGCCGACCAGTTCACGCAGGACATCATCCCTACTGATATCGCCATTGGCCTTCATCAGCAGGAAGGCGTTCGGGCATTCGGCGCTGAATATCCTGAAGGCCTCGATGACGGCCTGCGGATTCTTCCGGTTTATCGATGAGCCGGCGCTGAAAATGAAGCTGACGAGAAAGGCATCCTCCGCGATGCCGAACTTCTCACGCATGCCTTCAGCTGCCGGCTTCTCGGTAACAGGATGCGGAACCACGATGACAGGCGCTGCGGTGAACGGCGCAATCGCCCGCCGGGTGAACTCCGACGGCACGAAAACGGCATTCATGTAGCGCATCGCATTCTGCCATTCCGCCGGCACGACTTCGAGTTCCCAGGCGAAATAACCGATGTTGAAGGCGCGGGTAAAATTCGCAACGCCCTTCTTCAGGATAGCGCGCGGCAGCATCGGCGGATTGAGATGCCAGATGCGACTTCCCGGCGGCTCGGTGGAAAGGCGCGACGGCGACCATTCGACGAAAAACGTCTCATCAGGATGCGTGCTGACGTCAGAGAGCGAAATCGCCCGTCCCGCCTCGACCAACGCGCCGGCGCAGAGCCTGGCCGATTCGCCGACGCCGACCGCCATCGAGAGATAGCCGACGATTTCCACCGGCCTGCGCGGATTGAAGGCAACACGCGACCGCGGGATCAACCGCTGCAGGACATGGGCGCGGAGAAAGCGGTATGTCTTTATCAAATCACGGTCTTTCCCAATGGGTGGGCATCATCCTTCGCGGGGCGTCAGCCCTGAAGCGCGACACGATGCAAACTGCCTAAACTTCTGACCTCGCCTGCGGGTGGGACATCGCTCTCCGCGCCGGATACCGCATGCAATTTCACGCGCCGCATTGCGCCGGGAGCGAGGTGGAACCAGTCGTCTTCTGCCCGGTAGCCTTCGAGGTCGATATGCACCGACTGCGCCAGCTGTTCGGTTCTGAGATCGACGAACCAGCCATCGCTCTCTTTGCCGAGCGCTGCCTCGATGCGTGCGTCATGGAGCGCCTTTGTCCGTCCGCACGGGAAGTGGAAGCTTTCGGCAAGAACCGCGCCATCTGCGAGCGAGCGCAGGCGCGCAACGCTGACATCATGCGCCGGCGGACCGAAACGGAAGGCATAGGTCGTGTCGAAGAAGGCGCCGAACAGCGCCGTGCAGGCAAAACGCTCCGTGCCTCGTGCCGCCAGCTTGAAGGCCCTGCTGCCGCTGACGACCTGCTGTCTTCCATCACGCAGGCAGACGACCTCGAGCTCCAGGTCGAGTGCTGCATCCGTCTCGTTGACGATATGCACGTCGAGGCCGTTCGTTCCCTCGTCGGTGAAGACCACCTGCACCGGCCGAAAGGCGCGGCGCATCGCGTACCAGACGGGCTTCGGCTCGCCGGTGGAATCGATCACGCCCCAGCCGGGGCCTGGCAGCAGGTCCTGCAGCGTCCAGACAAGGGCGCCATTACACGCAGAGCCCTGCCGCCGCCATTCGGCAAAGGTCTCCTCGATCACCTCGCCGGTCACGGCGCGGGAGAGATCGAGATAGCGTTCGGGATCTTCACGGCGCAGCTGCGCCGGATCGCGATCGTAGAGAAGCTGCAGATAGAAGTCGCGGACATCCTCGAAATCCCACGATGCGCTGCGGTCGCGGGGCACGCGGGCCTTCCACAGCGGGCTGTGGACGGCGGGCACATCGAGATGCCGTTGCAGCGTCCTTTGTTGCGGCACATGTGCGAAGGCGAGGCTCTCGGAGGCAAACCGCACGTCGGCGCGGCGCGCGTCCGCTATCGGCCGCATATAGGCGCCGACCCCGTAATAATGCGCGATACCGGCATTGGGCGAAAAGGGCATCGCTCCGCCATGCGGCGAGTTCGGAACATAGGGCACGTCGGGACGCATGCGCGCGACGACCGCCGGGATGATTTCATCGGTGACCGGCCCGCTCCAGAATTCCATGGGCAGGCCGAGCATTGCCGCCTGCTGGTGGATTTCGCTGCCGCCGCAGAGCACGGCGAGGGAAGGCGACGCCTGGACGCCGTGCAGGAATTCTTCCACTTCCGCATGCACATGACCGATAAAAGCCTTGTCGTTGCGCGGATAATCGAAATTGGCGAACATGAAATCCTGCCAGACAAGCAGGCCGAGTTCGTCGCAGAGCGCGAAGAACTCGCTTGTTTCGTAAGCCATGGTGCCGCCGATGCGGATCATGTTCATGCCGGCTTCAGCCGCCAACCGCAGGAAAGGCTCATAATCCGCCCGCTCACCCGGCAATCGCACGATATCCGCGGTCGTCCACACCGCGCCGCGGCAGAAGATGCGCTCGCCATTGACGAGCAGCGCAAAGTCATCGCCATCGGCGCCGCGGTCGACATCGATACGCCGGAAACCAGTGCTGCCGAAGGGATATTCCACGCCGTCGGAGACCAGCGTCAACGTGTAGAGGCGCGGAGTGCCATGCGTATGCGGCCACCAGGGCTCGATGTCGGAAAGCTTGAGAATAGCCGAGTAATGATTGTCGCCAACCTTCACGAAGGGCTGCTCCATCCCGCCGCAACGAAGCAGCATCGCCGGGTCCTCGGTATCGGTGTGCAGCGAAACGCTGAGACGACCGGTACCGCTCTCGTCCAGGACGGCTCGGATGGAGACGTTGTCGACAGAGATGAGACCGCGCCGCAGCAGCGAAATCGGCCGCCACGGACCGATGGCGTGGATATCGGGGCACCAGCCCGGCATATGGCCGAGCAGCGTCGTGCGGAAATTCTTCAGCCCCGCCGGCGTGATCATCTGCGGCCGCCAGCGTGCACGCGGGCCTGGCTCGGACAGGCGGGGGCCAAGCGCCCGGAAGCACAGCGCCAGCTCGTCGCCGCCCGAAAGCGTCACCGGGATCTCATGCGCCGTGAACATGCTTTCGGAAAAGAGGATTTCCTGGCCGTTCAGGAAGACATGGCAAAGCGTCGCCAGCCCTTCGAAGCGCAAGATCGCCTCGCCGGGCTCCGCATCGAAAAGCCGGCAGAGATACCAGGCGTCCTTTCCGTTCAGCGGATCCGGATTTTCGCGGTCGAAGAGACCAGCCTTTTCGAGTGCTGCTGCGACGGTGCCGGGAACAGGTGCCGGAATGAGCTGCGCAGAAAGCGGAATGTCATGCGGCACAGCACAGGTGCCCGGCTCCGTCAGGATCAGGTTCCAGCCTTCGGAAAGCAGGCTTTCCTCGGCTCCGATGCTTGCCAAACGCCCGCGCATGGTGAGATCTCCGGCCTCAGAATCGCCCCGCGAGCGATGCCATCATGGAATCCCATGCATCGGCGGCCGGATCAAGTGCTGCCTGCAACGGCTCGAATTTCTTGCGGGTGACGGCGCGGGCAAGCTGGAACTGCACGGATTTCGCCACGTCTGAAATGCGCCGGGCATCTTCAACAGCAGCCGAGAAATCACCGGACGAAAGCCAGGCCAGGTGATCGGCCGCGAGCTCGAAATTCGCGCCCACCTGTCGAAGCGTGTTGAAGGCGTATTTGTGGAAGAAGCCGAACGGCCGCTCCGCCACGGCTTCGACCTGTTGCGGAAAGACGCTGGCAAATGCGCGGATCGGATTTTCGCGGGGGCGTCGGGCAAAATGAAAGCCCGCAAGCCGCCGCGCCGTCGCACGCTGATGCGCTTCGTCCACCGGCCGTTCCGGAAACCGCGCAAATTCGGTGTAAGGCAGGAACGGCGGGTCGTTTTCCGTCAGGTGCAGCTGGAACAGCCCGTCGAAATCCTCGCCTTCGAGGCGGAAATAGCCGGCATTGTGAAAATAATCGACGCGCTTTGCCGCAACATCCAGCCGGTTGATCGCAACCGTCGTCTTGCCGTGCTCCTGCCGATAGGCAGTGCCGCGCGTATCCGGCATGTAGAAGGAATCCATCTCGATCAGACAAAGACGGGAGCGTGCGATCTGAACCTCGACATGCCGTTCGACACGGTCATAGATGGCAAGCTCGGTCGCGCGAATGCCGTAGAGCGCTTCGAGATCTTCGAGCGGCACCTTGAAGAAGGTGAACTGGTCGCCTTCGAAATCCTGCGTCAGGGTGAACCCCAGCATCGCCTCGGGCGCAACACCTGACGAGTTCAGCACCTCGATCCAGAGATCGACATAGCAGTTGGTTTCCGGCCAGGCGCGCTCGCCGGAATGCAGCGCATGCGGCCGGTAGGTTTCCGGGTCAATTCCCGGGAATACCGATGTCATTGACCTGCTCAGCCCCACAGCGCTTTCCGTACACTGGCCGGCCATTGCTTCACGTCGAGCCCGTGATGGTGGAAGAGGGCAAGCGCGATGCGCTCCAGCCCGAAGCCGACGCAGGCCGTATGCGCGACGCTGCCGTCTTCGAGGTTGAGGCCCCATTTCGAGCCGAAGGCGTCCTGGTGATAGTTGAAGCTCATGCAGGCGGTCGGATTGGCGGCCGAGGTGATCGGGATCAACAGTTCGAACTTCAGGTTCTGGTCGCGCTGATTGTTGGCGAGCATCTTGCCGGCGCGGCCGAAGAACGGATCGTTGGCGATGTCGATCGTTACATCGAGACCGACGGCCTTCATCATCTCGACGCCGCGATCCATCCAGAGCTGGCGGAAATCGGTGACGTGCTGCTCGGTGCCCATGCAGACATATTCGCGCATGCGGAACAGCTGCTGGCGGGCCGGATCTTTCGACGGCTCGTGGCGGAAGCAATAGGATTGCAGGTCGAAGAGGCCGCCCGTCTTCGGAAGATTGCCGCGCTTGGCGATCGTCGGATAGAGCGGATAGCAGGCAGCCGGCGTGAGCACGATGTCGGTCGCCTCCTGCCCCTTGGTCCAGTCCTCGCCGACCTCCATGCATTGCAGCAGGCTGACGTGATCGAGTTCGCTGCCGCAGAAGCTGTGCACCGTGCCGGCAAGCTGCGGGAAACTTTTCATGTAGCCGCTCTTTTCGAAGAAGGCGCGGTTCATGCCCGGCGGAAAGCGCATGGCCTCCGCACCGTCGGCGCCACCGAACGTGTCGATCAGGCGCTCGAAGGCGGCGATCACGTCTTCGAACTGGCCGCTGCGGCCATAGAGCCCGTCGATGCCGGTATCGATCAGCAGACCGGATTCGAAAAGCCGGTCCAGAAACGAGGTCTGCATATCCATGACTGTCACCCCAGTAGGCTAGTGTCCTGCTTATGGACAAGAAGCATGCTCGACGTATTGCCGAGGATGCGGTCGTTCGAGATCATGAGCTGCGCAGAATGCGCGTCGCGCAGATGGCGTCCGAGGCTGAAAGGCGTACCGTTCTTGTAGCCCATGATGCCGCAGATCAGCATGGCATGATTGACGATCTCCAGGATCGTCTCGGAAGAAGCGATCTTGACGTTGTTCATCGCCACGGCAAAGCCCATCGAGGACAGTCTGTCCACGTCGGCCTTGGCATCCTCATAGGCCTTGAGGCCGGCAACCACGTTGGACTTCACCATTTGCAGCAGGTTCGAAACCTCGGCGAGACGCAGTGCGCCCGGCGGCTGGATGTCCGGCGCCTTGCGGGCGGCGGCACGCACGAAGGCCTGGGCACGCGAGACGGCGTCAACGGCAATACCGTACCAGACGCCGCTCCACAGCAGATGCGAGGAGGCGAGCATGGATTGCGCCGCGATCTCCGCGAAAGGCTTCGGCAGGATCTGGCAGGCCGGTGCTTCGCCCTTGAAGAGGAAGCCGTCCGAGCAGGTTCCGCGCATGCCGAGCGTATTCCAGGCATGCGTTTTCTCGAGCGTGTACTGATCCTTGAGGAAGGCCGTCAGCACCTGATCGGAGGAAGCCGCCTGCGCATGGCTGCGCGAGGTGATGAGGATGGCGTCTGCATGCGAGCCGTAGGAAATGACCGTCGCATCCTTTTCGAGGCGGCAGGTATCGCCGTCGACCTCGACCGCGCAGATGCTGTTGCGCAGGTTTCCGCCGATGCCGCCTTCGGTGGTGGCGGATGCGATCAGAAGCTGGTCGGCGGCGATGCGGCGCAGGAAGCCGCGATGCCATTCGCTGTCGGCGCCATGTTCAACGAGGCTCGACAGCTTGATGTGGTGCATGGCGAAGACCATGGCGCTTGAAGCGCAAGCCTGGCCGAGCATCGAGCATAATTCGGCGATCTCGGTGATCGAGGCGGATTCGCCGCCGAGATGGCGCGGCACCTGGATGCTGAGCAGCCTTTCGGCCTTCATCGCATCGACGGCTTCCCGGGGGAAGCGGCCTTCGGTATCAACCGCATCCGCGTGTTTCGCCGCAATTTCGGCGACACGCGCCGCTCTTGCGACAAGACCGTCCTGCATGATCTTGACGGGGAAATTCATCAGGCGACCTTCCGGCTGTCCCGGATCAGGTCGACGGTCCTGGCGATGGCCGAGATGCTCGCGAAGGATTTGCGGTTCAGGAGATTGTCGGGAAATTCAATGTCAAACGCCTCTTCGATGCCGAGCATCAGCTGCACCGAGGCAAAGGACGTCAGACCCGCCGCATAAAGATCGGCGTCGTCGGCAACCTGGTCGATCGACACAGGAAGCTTGCCGAATTTGGCTACGAGGTCGCGGACTGTCTTACTCATCCCATCACTCCAAGATTCTCATGATCCCGAACCGGCGTTCATCGCCTTGTCATGAGCGTTCTTTTAGTGCGGAAAACAGAACATTCCGCTAATTTATTGAGTTAAATATGATTAAGGCTCACAGTTAGGATTTTAGCGATCATTCCGGCATGACCAAGAATAATTATTTTATATCAATTATTTAGTGTGATGTTAGCAACGGCGTTCAAAGCAATTTCGGACGTGAAGAGTACAGAAATGACACGGAAAGCACCGCTTTGCGTCAATCTATCGGCGGATAAAAATGCTCGCCGCCGCGATAATCCGAGACGGAATAACATCCGTCGCCTGTCGCCCGAATAGTGCTTCCATTGATGACGGCCTTGCCGTGGCCACCCGGGATGTCGAGAATATAGGCCGGCTGGCAGAGGCCGGAAATCCGCCCGCGCAATGCCGCGACGATTCTCTGCCCCTCCTCGATCGTCAATCTGAAATGGCTGGTGCCGGGCGCCAGATCGGGATGATGCAGGTACTAGGGTTTGACACGAATTTCGACGAAGGCTTTCATCAGTTCCGCAAGCACGGCGGGATCGTCATTGACGCCCTTGAGCAGCACCGACTGGCTGACCATGGCAATGCCGGCATCGACGAGACGGGCGCAGGCTGCCCGCGCCTCGGCCGTTAATTCTCTGACATGGTTGGCATGCAGCGCGATATAAACAGTCTTGCCGCTTGCCTTCAGCGCGGCAATCAGCGCCGCGTCGACCTGCTGCGGATCGACAACAGGAACCCGCGTGTGGAACCTGATGATCTTGACATGCCCGATCCCGGCAAGCGCCTCCATGATCTCATGGAGGCGGCGCGGGGAGAGCACCAGCGGATCGCCGCCGGTGAGGATCACCTCCCAGATTTCCTCATGACCGCGGATATAATCAAAGGCAGCCTGCATCGCCGCGGCGTCGAGCGTGCCGAGGCCTTGCGGCCCCACCATTTCGCGCCGGAAGCAGAAGCGGCAATAGACCGGGCAGACATGCACGGCCTTGAGCAGCACGCGGTCGGGATAGCGGTGAACGATGCCCTCGACAGGGCTATGGGCATGGTCGCCGATCGGATCGGCGCGTTCTTCAGGAGCGACTGTGAGTTCGGCTGCATCAGGCACGAATTGCCGTGCGATCGGATCATCGGGATCGGCGCGATCGATAAGCCTGCTGATCACAGGCGTCAGCGCGATCGCATAACGCGCCGCGACCTCTTCGAGTGCTGCGCGATCAGCAGGCGCGACCAGTCCGGCTTTAACCAGATCGTCGACACTCTTGATCGGTTTGACGACATTCATCGGCCGTACTCCGCAACCGGCGCCCACAGCACCTGGTCGATGCGTGATGCTCCCGTCGCCAGCATCACCAGCCGGTCGAAGCCGAGTGCGATGCCGCTTGCGTCAGGCATGAGAGAAAGTGCTGTGAGGAAATCCTCGTCGATCGGATAGGTCTCGCCATAGACGCGCGCCTTCTCGGCCATCTCGATCTCGAACCGCCGCCGTTGTTCCCCAGCATTGGTGAGTTCACCGAAACCGTTCGCCAGCTCGACGCCGCAGGCATAAAGCTCGAAGCGCTCGGCAACACGCGGGTCGTGCGGCGAGGGACGCGCAAGTGCCGCCTCTGAGACCGGATATTCATCGAGGATGGTGATGCGGCCGAAGCCCAAATGCGGCTCGATCTTTTCGACCAGCACCCGGCTGAAGAGATCGGCCCAGCCGTCGTCATCGGCAACACGCATGCCGACGCGTTTGAGTTCTGCCGCCAGATGGTCGCGATCGGTCGAGCCGTCGGCGGCGACCGAGGCGAGCAGATCGATGCCGGCATGCCGCCCGAACGCTTCGGCAACGCTGATCCGCTCCGGCCCGGCGAAAGGATCGCTCTCGGCGCCGCGATAGGTAAGCTTTTCGGTCTTCACCGTTTCGGCCGCAAGCGCCAGGATGCGCACGCAATCCATCATCAGGCTCTCATAGCTTTCGCCGGCCCGATACCATTCGAGCATGGTGAATTCAGGATGATGCAGCGGGCCGCGCTCGCGGTTGCGGTAGACATGGGCAAAACACGAGATGCGTTCCTCGCCCGCCGCCAGCAGCTTCTTGCAGGCGAATTCCGGCGAGGTGTGCAGGAAGAACGGCGCCTTCTGCCCATCCGTCGTCAGCGCTTCCGTGGCGAAGGCATGCAGATGCGCCTCGTTGCCCGGCGAGACCTGCAGCACCGCCGTATCCACCTCGATAAAATCCTCGCGCGCGAAATAGCCGCGCAACACTGCCTGGATCGCATTGCGCCCGATCAGGAACGGCCGGCGGTCGGCATGCACGGAAGGAGTCCACCAGGGGGACGCTTTGGCGCTCGAAGGGTTCATTCCAAGCTTTCTTCGCCGGAGAAGCCGGTATGGGGGTGGCTATTTCCCGGATTTTAGGTTAGGTGCGCCCCCAAAGAAAAACATTTGCGTCTTCGGGGCGTCTCGACAGTCCTCTACGACGCCGAAAGCCGAGTTACAAGGAAGTCTTATGGTCAAGGTCATCGCCTCTTCGGTTCGCAAGGGCAACGTGCTCGATGTGGACGGCAAGCTCTACGTCGTTCTCACTGCGGCAAACTTCCATCCCGGCAAGGGCACACCGGTCACCCAGGTCGACATGCGCCGCATCGTCGACGGCGTGAAGGTTTCCGAGCGTTGGCGCACCACCGAACAGGTCGAGCGCGCCTTCGTCGAAGACGTCTCTTTCCAGTTTCTCTATGAAGATGGCGAAGGCTTCCACTTCATGAACCCGACGAGCTACGATCAGGTCGTCGTCGATGTCGACACGATGGGTGAAGACAAGGCTTATCTGCAGGAAGGCATGTCCTGCATCCTCTCGATGCATGAAGGTATTGCGCTGGCGCTCCAACTGCCGCGCCACGTCACGCTCGAAATCATGGAGACGGAACCGGTCGTCAAGGGCCAGACGGCATCGTCCTCCTACAAGCCGGCGATACTGTCGAACGGCGTGCGCGCCATGGTGCCGCCGCACATCAATGCCGGTACCCGCGTCGTCATCGCGACGGAAGACAATTCCTACGTCGAGCGCGCCAAGGATTGATCCTGGTATTTTAGTCTGTCGAAGAGGCCGGCTCACGCCGGCCTTTTTTGTATCCGCCCTTGTCAGAGATGCGGGTTGCGCGGCCGGTATTTCCTAACGAGTTTCTGGTTGATCTCGGCTGCTCCCGGCATGTTGGCGCTGAGATAGATCGGCGCATCGCCTGATTTCGAAAGCTCGGAGGCAACCTCCGCGAAAATCGCATTCAGCACCGTCACCCCGATCGCGGTGGAAACCGGGCCTGTCTTCAGATCGGTTCCCGGCAGGTCGAGAACGGCGTCACCCGGTGGCAGGCCGTTGTCGAGCACCACGTCGGCAATATCGGCGAGACGCCGCCTGCCGTTGGCGATCGCCGAGGAATAGGCGACCGAGGTAATGGCAATCACGGTTGCGCCGATCTCCCGCCCGTAATCCGCAGCCTCGATCGGCGCGGCGTTGACGCCGGAATTCGAAGCGATGACGAGAACGTCGCCGGGCTGGATGGCGTAGCGCTCCAGCACCGGGCGCACCAGGCCCTCCGTCCGCTCATAGACCGAGCTGATCACCGCGCCCTCGTGCAGCATCGCCGAACCCACAAGCACCGGAATGGTGAAGGCAAGCCCGCCCGCCCGGTAATGCACCTCCTCCGCCAGCATGTGCGAATGGCCGGTGCCGAACACGTAAACCCGTTTCTCGCCCCGCGCCGCCGCAAGGATGGCTGCTGCCGCCTTTGCCATCGGCGCTTCGAGCGCACCCTTCAGCGTCTCCAGCCGGCCGATCAGATTGGAGAAATAGGCATCCGTGATTGATGTCATCCGGCTTCTCCTTGATTTCAGGCCGCTTCGCCGCCGAGCCAGGTGGCGGTAACAGTGAGGGCATCTGTGAGATGCACGAGATCGGCGCGCGCGCATGGCGAAAGATGGCCGCGGTCAGCAAGCCTGAGAAAGCGGGCGGGATAGAGGGTCGCCATGCGCAAAGCCTCGGCGAGCGTCAGGTCCAGATAGGTGACGCCGTAACGGATCGTCGAGATCATGTCGACGTCGGAACCAGCAAGCGTGCCGTCGGAAAGCACGAGCTTCGAGCAGAAGCCGCCCCTTTCGCGCCGGACGGTGCGCCCATTCAGCGTAAACGAGTCCTTCTCCGAACCGACGAGCGACATCGCATCCGTGACGAAGAACAGCTTGCCTTCGCCGCGCTTGGCGCGCAACGCTGTGCGCAACGCCCTGGGATCGACGTGATGGCCATCGGCAATGATGCCGCACCAGGTCGAGGGATGATCGATCGCCGCGCCGACGAGACCGGGCATGCGGTGCCCCATCTGGCTCATGGCGTTGAAGAGATGCGTGACGCCACGCGCCCCGGCATCGAACCGTTCTTCCGCCGCCTCGCTCGAACAATCGGAATGGCCGATGCTGATGATGACGCCGGCTTCCGCAAGCTCGCGCACCTGGCCAACCGTCACCTGCTCGGCAGCCATGGTAACGAGCAGCGTGCCGATCGCCTCGCGCGCCTGGATGAACGCCTTGACATCGCGATCCTCGACCGGCCGCATCAGTTCGGCCAGATGCGCGCCCTTGCGCGCGGGCGCCAGATGCGGGCCTTCGAGGTGAAGACCGGCGACGCCGCGGTTCGCCTTCACTGCCTCCTTCGCCGCTTCGATGGCGGCCGCCGATGCCTCGGCAGTGTCGGTGATCAGCGTCGGCAGCAGTGACGTCGTGCCATAGGGCCGATGCCCCCCGGCGATGATCTCCATCGAGGTGACGGAAGGCTCGTCGTTCAGCATCCGCCCGGCGCCGCCATTGACCTGCGCATCGATGAAGCCGGCCGACAGAACGCCGCCGGCAAGCGTCACCGTTTCGCCCTCCGGCAGGTCGTTTCGCGCAACGATCGCTTCGACACGGCCGTCGGCAACGATGAGCGCCTTGTCCTCATGGAAACGCTCGCCGTCGAAGATACGGGCGCCGACGAAGATCTTGCGGGCCATCAGACCGTCTCCGTCACCTTGAGCAGGTTCGCCGGCTTGTCGGGATCGAAGCCCTTGCGGCGCGTCACCGACTCGATCAGCCGGTAATAGACGAGCAGCGACACCAGCGGATCGACAAGGCCGTCGCCCGTCGTCGGCACCTTGAGATGGACGCCGGAGAGCGGCTTCGCCGAGAAGCCAACCGTAGTGGCGCCGAGCTTCTGCAGACGCTCCAGCGCCTGGACATTGTTGGCGAAGGCCGCATCGTCAGGCGTAAAGGCGACGATCGGAAAGCCCGGCTGCACCAGCCGCATCGGACCATGCATCAGTTCCGCCAGCGAGAAGGCCTCGGCATGCAGGCCGGAGGTTTCCTTGGCCTTCAGCGCCGCTTCGAGCGCGATCGCGAAGGCCGGGCCGCGGCCGGCCGTATAGAGCGAACTCGCGTTGAAAAGCACCTCCTCGGCGGCTGACGTGTCGATCCCGGCGGTTGCCGAAAGGGCCTCCGGCAGCTTCTCCAGCGCAGCCTGCAGGCCGGACGCCCCGCCGATCGCAGCCGTCACGCCCGAGAGGGCAGCGACCGAAGCGATGAAGGATTTCGTCGCAGCGACGCTCTTTTCCGCGCCGGCATTGAGGCCGAGAACGATATCGGCCTGTTTCGCCAGCGGACTGTCGGTGACGTTGACGACGGCGATCGTCGTCGCCCCGCCTTTCTTCGCCGCCTCCTGCAGCGCGACGATATCGGGGCTCGCACCCGACTGCGAGACGGTGAAATGCACGCCGCCCTTCAGATGCAGGGCAGCGCCATAGACCGACGCGATCGATGGGCCGACCGAAGCGACCGGAACGCCGCAGGTGATCTCGAAGAGATATTTGAAGAAGGTGGCGGCATGGTCCGAGGAGCCGCGCGCCGCCGTCGTCACCACGCTCGGGCGGGCCGACGAAAACAGCCGGGCGATTTCGGCAAAAACAGGCTTTTCCTTTTCGAGAAGCGTGGCCACCACCTCGGGCGACTGGCCGGCTTCCTGCAGCATCAATGACTGGTTGTCACTCATAGGTCATCTCCAATTCTCAATTCGGCAACGAAATCATAGGCATCGCCGCGATAATGCGAGCGGGTGTATTCGACGACACGCTGGTCTTCCAGACGCGAGACGCGTTCGATCAAAAGCGCCGGCGCACCCGCTTTGACGTTCAGGATCGCCGCGGAGGACGGGTCGAGCGTGACCGCGGTCAGCCGCTGCAGCGCGCGCACGGGCTTGTGGCCGTTGGCTGCCAGTGCATCGTAGAGCGAACCTTCGCCGCCGGCATCGTCCCCCAGGAACTTGACCGGCACCACGGCGCGTTCGATCGCCAGCGGCAGGCCGTCGGCAAGGCGCAGCCGGTCGAGCCTCAGCACCGGCTCGTCCCCACCGAGGCCGAGCAGGAAGGACTCCTCCGGCGACGGCGTGTTGACCGCCCGCGACAATATTCGCGCTGCCGGCAGACGCCCGCGCGAGCGCATGTCGGCAGAGAAGGAGGAAAGCCGCCAGAGCGACTGCTCCATGCGCTCCACCTTGCTCGACACGAAAGTCCCGCTTCCATGGCGCGATTCCAGTGCACCTGAAGCCAACAGGTCGCGATAGGCGGTGCGCACGGTGACGCGGCCAAGCTTCAGAGCCTCGGCAAGGTCGCGCTCGCCCGGCAGCGTCGTGCCGGGCTTCAGCAAGCCTTCCTGAATGAGGCCGGTCAGCGCCTGTGCCAGACGCTTGTAAAGCGGTCCGGTCAGCGCCTCGTCACGCAGGCCGCGGCTGTTCAGCTCCGCTATCAGACTGGTTCTATCCATGGGCGCACAATAGAACCTATTTAGAACCAATCGGCAAGCCGAAATCACACACGCAAAAGAAAAACCCTCGTCGGCAGTCCGGCGAGGGTTTCATAGCGACGAAGTTTGACAGCCGTACGTCCCGTCTGGACCCGGACCTCAGTTCTTCGAGAAGATATAATCCGTTTCCTGGCGCAGCACTTCGCCGGGACGCAGGACCCCGTTCGGAAAGCCCTCATGATTGATGGCATCCGGCCAGACCTGCGTTTCCAGGCAGAAGCCGGCGAACGGACCGTATTTGCGCCCGCCGATGCCGGGAACGGCGACATTGAGCTTGAAACCGGCATAGAATTGCACGCCCGGCTCCGTGGTGCGCACCTCCAGCGACACGCCGGAATAGAGGCTGCGGGCGAGTACGACGGAACGCTTGGCGGCGCGCTCGGCCGACAGGCAGAAATTATGATCGTAGAGCGCCTGTTCGCTACCGACGAAGCGCTTCATCGACGCCATCTCGCGAAAGTCGAATTCTGTACCCTCGACAGCACGGACCTCACCAGTCGGGATCTGCTTCTCGTCCGTCGGCAGATAGTGATCGGCAGCGATCATGATGTCATGGCCGAGCGCATCCTCGCGGCCATCGAGATTGAAATAGGCGTGCTGGCAGACATTGGCGAGCGTCGGCTGGTCGCTGGTCGATTCGTATGTGGTCGACAATTCGCCACTGCCGTGCACCCAAAAGGTTGCCTGGATGGTGCAATTGCCGGGATAGCCGGCGCGTCCATCCGGATCGACGATCTTCAGCACGACGCGGTCGACGTCATGTTCGACGATTGTCCAGTTGCGCTTGGCGATATTGTCGCTGCCGCCATGCAGATGCGTGACGCCGTTCTCGTTCAGCTCGAGCTGGTAGTCCTTGCCGTCGAGTGCGAACCTGCCGCCGCCGACGCGGTTGGCGCAGCGGCCAGGCGTGGCACCGAAATAGGCGGAATAAGCGGGGTAGCTGTCGAAATCGTCGAAGCCGAGCTGCAGCGGCGCCTCATGTCCCTCGAGGCGCAGGTCCTGGATGACAGCACCCCAGGTCAGGATCTTGGCCGTCAGCCCGCCGCCCCTGATCTCGACGCGATAGACTGTCTCGCCCGCCTTCGTCTGTCCGAAAACTTCCCGCTCCAACTTATCCGACATGATAATCGTCCGCTCTATTCCTGGGTTTCAGGACCGGAACCTGCCCGCATTCTCCCCAAACCGCAACCGCCCGAAGTCAAAAAGAAACGCCACCGTGATGATACGGCGGCGTTTACTTTTAGACGCGGTTGGCGAAGCTCAGAGGTCGTTACCGATCTCTTCGACGTCAAAGGGCGTCGTCTGGTAGATTTCATTGATCCAGTTGCCGAACAACAGATGCGCATGGCTGCGCCAGCGGTTCTGCGGCGGAAGCGACGGATCATTATGCGGGAAGTAATTGTGCGGCATCTTGATCGGCACGCCGGTATTCACATCGCGGAAATATTCGTCGGAGAGCGAGGTGGAATCATATTCGACATGGTTGAACATGTAGAGCCGCCGGCCCCTTTTCTCGTGCACGAGGCACACGCCCATCTCGCCTGATTCCATCAGGATCTCCAGGCTTTCGGATTTCTCGATATCGGCGCGCCGCACCTCGGTCCAGCGCGACACCGGCACCTCGAAATTGTCGGAAAAGCCGTTGAGATAGATAGAGGAAGACTTCAGGTTGCGGTGGCGGTAGACGCCGAAGGCCTTCTCCTTCAGCTCGTATTTCGGCACGTCATGGAAATGATAGATCGCTGCCATCGCGCCCCAGCACACGTTCATCGTCGAATGGACATTCGTTTCCGTCCAGTCGAAAATCTGCTGCATTTCCGCCCAATAGGTGACGTCTTCATAGGGCAGAAGCTCGATCGGCGCCCCGGTGATGATGAAACCGTCGAACTTGCGGTGCTTCACCTCTTCCCAGGTCTGGTAGAAGGCAAGCAGATGATCTTCGGATGTGTTCTTCGCCTTGTGGCCGCCGATGCGGATAAGCGACAGTTCCACCTGCAGCGGCGAGGCGCCGACGAGACGGGCCATCTGCAATTCGGTCTTGATCTTGTTCGGCATGAGGTTGAGCAGCCCGATCTGCAGCGGGCGGATATCCTGGCGGATCGCCATCGTTTCGGTCAGCACCCGCACACCCTCCTGAACGAGGGTTTCGAAGGCGGGCAGCGTATCGGGGATCTTGATGGGCATTGCGGTCACTCGATCAAAAAGCAAAAAACCGGCGGCGACAAAAATCGCTACCGGTCCGCACGCGGCCCTTTAGCAACTTTTTTAACGTGGCTGCAAGCCGGCCGGCCAAATCACCACGGAATGCTTAATTAGTCCCAGTCGCGCCGTGAATCAACTGCGAATGCACACGGGAGCGGGCGATGCAAGGATCATCACACTTTAATGACTGATAGAATCTGTTGATAGACCAGTAACGCCCCCATGTTAATAATGGGAGCATGGGCGGTGTGGAAAGGCATAATGGTAGATAAGATCAAGAGGAGGCCGGGCATACAGGGGCAGGATAAGGTAGGGTATGATTTCAGCCTGACATATCGCCTCGGGGTTATGTTCTCCGCATTCTGGAATTCGCAAGTACGTGCCAGAGTCCTGTTTCTGGCGACGGTACTGATCCTCGTCATCCTGGTGACTGCCTACGGCCAGGTCATTCTCAACGAGTGGAACGCTCCTTTCTACGATTCTCTGGAGCGCCGCGACCTCGGCGAATTCTTCCATCAGCTCGAAATCTTCGCGATGATCGCCGGCACGCTGCTGCTGCTCAACGTGCTGCAGGCCTGGCTGAACCAGATGACCGCGCTCTATATGCGCGAGGGCCTGTCGCGCGATCTCGTCGAACAATGGCTGAAGCATAAACGGGCGCTGCGGCTTGCCTCCAGCGGCTTGATCGGCGTCAATCCGGACCAGCGCCTGCATGAGGATTCCCGCAACCTTGCCGAAAGCACGACAGGGCTCGTTCTCGGCCTGCTGCAATCGACCATTCTGCTGGTAAGCTTCATCGGCGTGCTCTGGGAGCTGTCGAGCGGCTTCATTTTCCGCATCAGCGGCTACAGTTTTTCCATTCCGGGATACATGGTCTGGGCAGCGATCCTCTATGCCGCTTCCGCCTCGGTGCTGAGCCAGGTCGTCGGACGCAAGCTGGTGAAGCTCAATGCCGACCGTTTCTCGAAGGAGGCCGAACTCCGCTTCACGCTGATGCATGCCAACGAGAACATGCCGGCGATCACTGTTGCCCGCGGCGAGGAAAACGAGAGCCGGCGCATCAATGCCGATATCACATCGGTGCTGACTGTTATCAAGCGGCTTGCCATGGCCAATACCAACCTCACCTGGGTTTCGGCGGGCTATGGCTGGCTGGTGATCGTCATCCCGATCATCGTTGCCGCCCCCGCCTATTTCTCCGGCGGCCTCACCCTCGGCCAGCTGATGATGTCGGTCGGCGCCTTCAACCAGGTCAACACGGCGCTGCGCTGGTATGTCGCCAATTTCGGCCCGATTGCCGAATGGCGCGCCACGCTGATGCGCGTCACCGATTTCCGCCAGGCGCTGCTCGACATGGACGAGGACTACGACCTGAAGGACGCCATCGCCTATGAAAACACAGCACCCGACACGCTGACGCTGAAGGATATCGTGATCGTCGCCAAGATCGGTGAAGATATCGAGGAATGCGGCGGTTTCCGCCTGCGCGAAACCGATGTCGTGATCAAGGCCGGCGAAAAGATCATGATCAATGGCGATCACAGCGTCAATCGCAAGCTGCTGTTCCAGGCGATGGCCGGCCTCTGGCCTTGCGGCAGCGGCACGATGGGCCTGCCGCCGATCGACGACATGGTGTTCGTTCCCCAGATCGCCTATGTCCCCGGCGGCTCACTGCGCGAGGCGCTGGCCTTTCCGGAACGTCCCGAAGCCTATGAGAAAGCAGCCGTCGAGGCGGCCCTCGAAAAGGTTGGCCTGCATTCGCTGATCGCAAGGCTCGATACCCGCGCCCGCTGGGACAAGCTGCTCGACGGCGACCAGCAGAAGGCGATCGGATTTGCCCGCCTGCTTCTGGTGCGCCCGCGCTGGATCATCTTCGAAGAAGTGCTTGAGGGCATGGAACCGGAATGGCAGGAAACGCTGGCGCAACTGCTGACCTCCATGCCCGAATCCGGCATGATCTATATCGGTCGCTCCGAGGCCTATCTCGAGGCACTGAAGCCGCGCGTGCTGCATCTGCAGGCGCTGCCGGCAAAATCCGAGGAGCCGCCGCATATCGTCCAGACCACCGGCGCCAGCGCCACTGCGGGCACCGCCGCAGTACCCGCGCCGGCGCTTTGATGCATGTATAAGACGAAGATTTGAAGCGGGCCGGTCACATCGGCGGCATGATGCCGTTGAGGCCAACGGCGATCTGGCTGGCCGAGATGCTGCCATCCGCCGCCTTTTCACCGGTGACGATGACCCCGGCTCCGGGTTTCAGATCGTCCTTGGTCGCAGGCGCCAACGTCACGATCGGAGTGGCATCGGCGATGGTGATGGTCTTTTCCTTGCCCTGATAGGTCAGCGTGATCGTGTGGCCGTCGACCGATTTGACCGCATTGCTGACGGTCGCATTCGTCATCGAGCTGTTCGGCTGCGCATCCCAGGGGCGGTTGCCCTCGCCGGTCCCCTTCATGGAAGCCGGGAAGATCAGCACTTCGATTGCCCCATCCGGGCCGGAGCCCTTCGGAAGCGAGGCGACACCGACGAAATCGCCGGGTTTGATATCCTCGACCGAGGCTTTCTGGATGCCGCCGACTTTCCAGCCGGCTTTCAGCGCGATCGTCGCATCGCTGCCTTCGCGCGTCTTGACGACGATCGTATCGCCGCTGAGGCTTTCGATTGCGCCGCGCACGCGAACGCGCTGGGCATCCTGTGCCTGTGCGGCCTGCGACAGGGCAAGCGCGACAAGGCTGCCGGCGGCAAGTGCTGTAAAAATTCCGGAACGAGGCTTACGAGACATGTGATTTTTCCTTGTCGCCATTGCGATCGGCAATATCCCCGGCTGCCGGGCGGCACCTTAGGCCGCATGACGACACACTGACGAATCAAGGAAAAGTGAGCTGCGAGAAGATCTCAGCCTTCCAGTTCCTCCCGCAGCATTTCGAGTTCCAGCCACTCTTCTTCCATCCTGGTCAGGCTGGAGCGCAGTTTTTCCATCTCGGCGGCGAGCCGGTTGAAGGCTGCGGGATCGCGCGCAAAGAGGTTCGGATCGGCCATCGCCTGTTCGCGCCTGGCGATCTCGGCTTCGGCCTTCGCCATCTCCTTCGGCAGGTTTTCCAGCGCGAATTTCTGCTTGAAGGAGAGCTTGCTCTTCGAGCTTCCTGCGGAAGATCCCGCCTCTTGCGGCTTCGGCTTCTCCGCCGCCTTCTCGGCCCTCTTGCGCTCCTCCAGCGCACCCTTGCGCTGCACGAGCATGTCCGAGTAACCGCCGGCATATTCGATCCAGCGGCCATCAGGCGCATCCGGCACGGCCGGCGCAATCGTCGAGGTTACCGTGCGGTCGAGGAAATCGCGGTCGTGGCTGACGAGAATAACCGTGCCGGGGAACCCGGCGACGATCTCCTGCAGGAGGTCGAGCGTCTCGATATCGAGATCGTTTGTGGGTTCATCGAGGATCAGAAGGTTCGTGGGGCGCGAGAGGATGCGCGCCAGCATCAGCCGGGCGCGCTCGCCGCCGGAGAGGTTCCTGATTGGCGTCCGCGCCTGTTCCGGCTGAAACAGGAATTCCTTCATATAGCCGGTGACATGGCGCTGCTCGCCATTGACAAGCAGGTTCTCGCCGCGTCCGTCGGTCAGGTAATTGGCAAGGGTATCATCGGGATCGAGGTCCTCGCGCTTCTGGTCAAGTGTGGCGATCTCCAGATTGGTGCCGAGCTTCACCGTGCCACTGTCCGGGGAAAGCTGCCCGGTCAGCATCTTCAGCAGCGTCGTCTTGCCGGCGCCGTTCGGCCCGACAAGGCCGATGCAATCGCCGCGATGTACGCGGATCGAAAACGGCGTGACGATCGCCCGCTCGCCGTAGCTCTTGGTGATCTTGTCGGCTTCGATCACCAGCTTGCCGGATTCCTGGGCGTCCGAAACCGACGCCTGCACCGTGCCTTGCGGCCCCTTGTGGCCGCGATAGTTCGAACGCATCGTCTGCAGCTCGCCGAGGCGGCGCATGTTGCGCTTGCGCCGCGCGGTTACGCCGTAGCGCAGCCAGTGCTCCTCGCGCTCGATCGACTTGCCGAGCTTGTGCTGCTCCAGCTCTTCGGCCTCAAGCACTTGGTCGCGCCAGGCCTCGAAATGCGTAAAACCGCGATCGAGCCGGCGCGAGGTGCCGCGGTCGAGCCAGACGGTTGCCGTCGACACCTTTTCGAGAAAACGCCGGTCGTGCGAGATCAGCACCAGGGCGCTGCGCGTCTTCTGCAACTCGCCTTCCAGCCATTCGATGGTCGGCAGGTCGAGATGGTTGGTCGGCTCGTCGAGCAGGAGAATATCCGGCTCCGGCGCCATGACACGGGCAAGTGCGGCGCGGCGCGATTCACCACCGGAAAGCATCCCAGGGTCTTCCTCACCGGTCAGCCCGAGATGCGACAGCAGATAGGTGACGCGATAGGGATCGTCGCCTGGCCCGAGGCCGGCTTCCGCATAGGCCTGCACCGTCTTGAAGTCGGCAAAATCCGGCGCCTGTTCGAGATAACGCACCGTTGAGGACGGATGGCGGAAAACCTCGCCGGACTGCGCCTCGACCATGCCGGCGGCGATCTTCAGCAGCGTCGATTTTCCCGAGCCGTTGCGCCCGACGAGACAGATCTTGTCGCCGGCCTCGACCTGCAGGGCCACCCCCGCCAGCAGCGGCGCGCCGCCGAAGCTCAGGAAGATATCGTCGAGTTTCAAAATGGGAGGGGCCAAAAATCAGACTCCGGAAAGATCATAAGGGCGGGCGAGCACGATCGCCCGGCCGCTGCCCAGCGAAAAGCGAACCTTGCCTTCCGCCACGTTGGAAATGGTGCGCGACGAGCCGAAGGGCAGATGGAAATCCTTGAGCGGATAACGCGCATTTTCGATGAAAAGCCCGGTCAGCTCGCTGAAGCCGGGCACGGAAAACAGGCTGCCCTTGGGAAGATCCAGTTCGATCGTGCCTGTTAGCAGCGGCACTGCCTCTTCCTTGCCCGACGTCAGCAGCATGTCGAAACCCTGTTCCGCCAGGTTGACGGCCGACAGCAGATGCTGAAGCGCGTGGTCGGAACGTTCACCACCGAGCGCACCCGCAAGGATGAGCCGCCGCGCGCCGCGAGCGATCGCCTCCGAGACCGCGATCTCGCCGTCCGTTTCCGCCTTCGCGGCAGGATAGGGCTGCTTCGGCACGTCGGGAAAGGCACCCTCGAGATCGGCAGGAGTCGAATCGAAATCGCCGACCCAGAGCTCCGGCTGGATGCCGAGTGCCGCCGCATGTCGCATGCCGCCATCGGCCGCGATGAAACGGCTGCCGGCGATGGCATGGCGCAGACGCTCCGTCAGGCTGAGTTCGCCGCCGAGCAGAATGGTGAAGGTGGATTGGCTCATGGGCATGCCCATAGCGCAAACGGGGGGTCGAGGGGAAGGGGCGCCGGCGGACTGGTGTTTTTTGCCTCAGCCCGGCGTATCCTTGTCGCGCGACAGGAAGACCGCTTCGTAGCCGCCGATGAAGCGATCGAAAAGCGTTGCGAAGCGCTCGACATCCTCCTGCGGCCAGTCGGAAACGATCTCGGAGATGATCGCAAGCTTCTGCGCGACGATCTCGGCAAGCAGCCCCTGGCCGACCTCGGTCATGACGACGACGATCCGGCGCGCATCGGCCTGCGAGGCCTCGCGGCGCAGCACATTGCGTCCGACCATATCGGCCACGACGCGGCTTGCCCGTGACGGATCGATGCGCAACATCTCCGCGATCATGCCGACCGTAACCTCGCCGGCAGGCTGCGCCCGGCGCACGGCATCGAGCACATCGAGATGCGAAAGCTCGAGGCCGGGAGCCACGCTCTGGATCGCCAGCCGGCCGATCAGCCGCCGCCCAGTCATCAACCGCATGCGTGCCATGCTCCGGCCGATGCGAGGCACGTTTTCATCGTCCGGCTCGACTAGGCCCGTGGAGATTATCTTGGTCATCACGTCGTTCATGACGGAACCATAACAGAGCGGAACCGGAAATTGAATATGCCAATGTCATTAATGTGCCATTGACAATTATATGCCGTTAGCACATAAAAGCCTATCAAATTCGGAATGACACCTTCATGGACATGCAACTCGCGCCTGCGCCGCTCGTGACGGATCCTCGTCGCCGGCTTATCCTCTTCTTCTTCCTGATGACAGCCATGTTCATGGCGACGCTGGATAATCAGATCGTTTCCACGGCGCTGCCGACCATCGTCGGCGAATTCGGCCATCTCGAGCGCTTCGGCTGGATCGGCTCGGCCTACCTGCTGTCGCTGAGCGCCGTCATGCCTGTGTATGGCAAGCTCGGCGATCTCTTCGGCCGCAAATACGTGATGATGGCGGCAATCATGATCTTCACTCTGGGATCAGCGGTCTGCGGCCTTGCGGTCTCGATGAATACGCTGATCGCCGCCCGCGTGCTGCAGGGCTTCGGCGGCGGCGGCATCATGGTATCGATCTTCGCCGTCAACGCCGATCTGTTCGAGCCGCGCGAGCGGGCGCGCTACCAAAGCTATTCCAGCCTCGTGCTGATGGCGTCGGGCGCGATCGGCCCCGTGCTCGGCGGCACGATGAGCGATCTGTTCGGCTGGCGCTCGATCTTCCTCGTCAATGTGCCGATCGGCTTTATCGTGCTTGCCGGCCTTGCCTTGATGCTGCCCTACCGCAAGCCGCATCGCCGGCCCAAGATCGATTATGCCGGTGCGCTCCTGCTTGCCCTGACGACGACGAGCATCGTGCTTGCCACCGACAGCAGCGAGTTGTTCGGCGCGTTGATCTCGCCTGAGAGCCTCGGCATCGTCGCCTTCGGCGTCATCTGCGCCATCACCTGGGTGTTCGTCGAGCGCCGCGCGCCCGAACCGATCGTTCCGCTGCAGCTCTTTCGCAATTCGACCTTCAGCCTGCTGCTGGTCATCTCGATCATGGGCGGCGCCATCGCCATCGGCATGGTCAATTATCTCGCCCTCTTCCTCCAGACGACGACCGGCCTTTCGCCGTCTGCCGCCGGCCTTCTCTTCATCCTTCTGACCGGCGGCCTCGTCTGCGGATCGCTCTCCGCAGGCCGCATCATCTCGAAGACGGGGCGCTACAAGCCCTTCGCCATCGCCAGCCTTACCTGCAGCGCCATTGCCTTCGCGCTGATGTCGCAGGTCCATGCGGGAACGCCGATTGCCTTCATCGGTGCGATCATGATGCTGCACGGCATCGGCATCGGCCTTGCCCAGCAGGTTCCCATCATCGGCGTCCAGAACGCCGCACCGGCGCGCGACGTCGGCGCCGCAACCGGCTCGGTGACGCTGTCACGCATGGGCGGCGCATCGATCGCGATTTCCATCTACGGCGCCATCATCGCCTCTGGGCTCGGCAAGATCGGCGTCTCCATTCCCGGCGTCGCCGATATCGAGCAGTTGACGCCGAAGATGATGGCCTCCCTTCCCGAAGCCAGCCGCCAGACTGTGGCCGACGCCTATGCTGCCGCCTTCTCGCCGCTCTTCATGACCTCCTGCGCCATCGCGCTGATTGGCCTCGTGGCCGCCATCATGCTGAAGCCCGTGCAACTGCCTCGCGCCGGCGAGGCGAAAAAGCCGCAACCTGCGACAGCGGCAGCCGCGGAATGACCGAATCGTATTCGTAGGAATGCCTCATTGAAAGGCGATATTTTATAAGACGACTATCGGGAGTTGCAATTTTCTCGTAAGGCTGTTGCTATCGGACCGGTTGCTTCAATCGGTCCGTTCTTTTTCCGTGGCCCTGACGAATCTCCGCTTTGTGACAGAACTTTCGCCATAATTTCATCCGAGCGAAGGAAAGCTTCAGTGCCTGAGGCTTGCCAAAATGCAACGCTGCCACATTTAGACAGAGTTTCGCTATGCAACCGGTGCGTAAATCAGCTACAGCAATGACTTGTATCGGCCGATTGTGCAGTGCGAGATCAGGGGTGCGCAACTGTTGAGTTCCCCTTGCCACGGCCGGTCCGAACCTTCGGCAAACCGGCAAAACAGCGACATGATGCGGAGAACCAGACTGGACAGCATGACGACGTGGAAATCGCCCGCGCTTTCCAGTGATGCCATTTCTGCGCCACGCCGCTGGGCTTGTCGCCTGATGCTGGTGTCGGCTGCCGCTATGGCGCTGAATGGCTGCCAGACCCTGATCGACCAGTCCTATCAGCCAAGTGTCGCCCCTTCTTCCAATCCCCAGATCGTCGACGAGGTGCAGAAGAACGATCCGCGCGCGGCCATGGGCGCCCGCGAGCATCCACGCATCGTGGCGAGCTATGGCGGCGAATACAAGGACGCCAAGACCGAGCGGCTCGTTGCCCGCATCGCCGGGGCGCTGACGGCGGTGTCGGAAAATCCGAGCCAATCCTATCGCATCACCATTTTGAATTCGCCGGCGATCAACGCTTTCGCGCTGCCGGGCGGTTATCTCTACGTCACCCGCGGCCTGCTCGCGCTTGCCAACGACGCCTCGGAAGTGGCGGCCGTGCTGTCGCACGAAATGGGCCACGTGACGGCGAACCACGGCATCGAGCGACAGAAGCGCGAGGAGGCGGAAGTCATCGCCAGCCGTGTCGTCGCCGAGGTCCTCTCCAGCGATATCGCCGGCAAGCAGGCGCTTGCCCGCGGTAAGCTGCGGCTCGCCGCCTTCTCCCGCCAGCAGGAATTGCAGGCCGATGTCATCGGCGTGCGCATGCTGGGCGAAGCCGGCTACGATCCTTATGCCGCCGCCCGTTTCCTCGATTCCATGGCGGGCTACAGCCGCTTCATGTCGGTCGATCCCGAAGCCGACCAGAGCCTCGACTTCCTGTCGAGCCATCCGAATTCGGCCCAGCGCATAGAGCTTGCCCGCACCCACGCCCGCGCCTTCGGCCAGGAGGGGTCGGTCGGCGACAAGGGCCGCGACTATTATCTCGACGGCATAGACGGCCTGCTCTACGGCGACAGCCCGGAGGAAGGTTATGTGCGCGGCCAGACCTTCCTGCATGGCGGCCTCGGCATCCGCTTCGACGTGCCGCCGGATTTCCATATCGACAACAAGGTCGAAGCCGTGATGGCGACCGGCCCGAACGACATCGCCATCCGCTTCGACGGCGTCGCCGACAACCAGAACCAGAGCCTTACCAACTATATCTCCAGCGGTTGGGTGACCGGCCTCGATCCGTCGACCATCCAGCCGATCACCATCAACGGCATGGAAGCCGCCACCGCGCGCGCAAGCGCCGACCGCTGGGATTTCGACGTGACCGTGATCCGCAACAATTCGCAGATCTTCCGTTTTCTCACGGCCGTACCGAAAGGCAGCGGCGCTCTGGAGCCGACAGCCGATATCCTGCGTGCGAGTTTCCGGCGCATGACGCCGGCGGAAGCAGCCTCGCTGAAACCGCTGCGCATCCGCGTCGTCACCGTCCGGCCGGGCGAGAATATCTCGACGCTCGCCGCCCGCATGATGGGCACCGACCGCAAGCTCGATCTCTTCAAGCTCATCAACGCCCTGCCGACAGGTGCAGCTGTTTCGCCAGGCGATCGCGTCAAGATCATCGCCGAATAAAAAAGCCCGGCTTGCGCCGGGCCAGTCTGTGCTGCTGGAGAGAATAGAGCATGTCGCGCAAAAGTGTGCAGCGGTTTTGCGATAACGACATGCTTAAAAACAAAGACCTAAAGCGCGACGAGCGAATCTGAAAGATCGCGACGCGCTTTAGGGTTAGGCGTAGGCGGCCATGTGCGGATCGGCGCTGACGAGGGCGCTGCGAAGCTTCTCCATCGCCCGGCTTTCGATCTGACGCACGCGCTCCTTGGAAATGCCGAGATCGGCGCCAAGCTCTTCGAGCGTGGCACCGTCTTCCGCCAGACGCCGGGCGCTGATGATCTTCATCTCGCGTTCGTTGAGATGTTTCAGCGCCGAGGCCAGCCAGACGCGGCGGCGCTCGCCGTCGATCATGTTGGAAACCTGCTCGTCGGGCAACGGATCGTCGCTGACGAGGAAATCCATCTTCTCCGCGCTCTCCGCATCGCCGGAGACCGAAGGCGCCTGCAGCGAGGCGTCGTTGCCGGAAAGCCTGGCATCCATCGTCTGCACGTCGGCAAGGCTGACGCCGAGAGCGGCGGCTATTTCCTGATGAATGGATTGCAGCGTCAGTTGGGTGTCACCCTTGGCAAGCTTGGCGCGCAGCCGACGCAGATTGAAGAACAGCGCCTTCTGCGCCGAACTCGTGCCGCCGCGCACGATGGACCAGTTGCGCAGGATATAATCCTGGATCGAGGCCCTGATCCACCAGCTCGCATAGGTCGAAAAGCGCACGTCGCGTTCCGGCTCGAAGCGGGCTGCGGCCTCCAGCAATCCGACATAGCCCTCCTGCACGAGATCGCTCATCGGCAGGCCGAAATTACGGAACTTGCCGGCCATGGAGATGACGAGACGCATATGCGCCATGGCGATCTGGTTGCGCGCGCCGCGATCCTCGTGATCCTTCCAGCGCGTGGCGAGATCATGCTCCTCCTGACGGGCGAGATAGGGGGCTGCCATCGCGATTTTGATCATGCGCCGGTCTGCAGACATGTTCTTCATTTCAATCTCCTGAAACAGGCCTCGCGCCCAGAAATGAACAATAGGTTTCCGCTTCCGGAACATCGCTGTCCGGATTGAAGGGGTTCCAAATGCATAAAAGCCTCGCCCCTGGACTTTTCAGGGGGAGGCCCTATTTCTTCGTCATGTGCCGGTAAGACGGCTGGGCTGGACCTGTTTCTTCACGTTGCCGGATAGGCAAGATTGGGAAGGCATGATCCGCTCCTCATCGAACATCTGATGGAATAAACGGGCGGTTCGTTGAGGCATGGCTCTACGAGCAGTCCGCAATTACATGGAGTGAACGCGGCAGCCGGGAAAAAGTTCCAATAAAAAACCCGGCTTGAAGGCCGGGTTTTTCAATAGGGAAAACAGACCGCTATTATGCGGCTTCGTCCTGCGAATCGTCTTCTTCGATGGCCTTGCCACGCTTCGGACCCTTGTTGAGGTTGGTCTCGACGAGGCGGACGGCTTCGGTTTCGGACATCTTGTTGACGGCGGCGATTTCGCGCGCCATGCGATCGAGCGCGGCTTCATAGAGCTGGCGCTCGGAATAGGACTGCTCGGGCTGGTTTTCTGCACGATAGAGATCGCGCACGACTTCAGCGATGGAAATCAGGTCGCCGGAATTGATCTTGGCATCATATTCCTGGGCGCGGCGGGACCACATGGTGCGCTTGACGCGCGCCTTGCCCTGCACAACCTTCAAAGCACGCTCGACGAAATCCGTTTCCGAAAGCTTGCGCATACCAATGCTCATCGCCTTCGCGACCGGAACCTTCAGACGCATCTTGTCCTTCTCGAAATCGATAACGAAAAGTTCGAGCTTCATGCCGGCAACTTCTTGCTCTTCGATAGCGGTGATGGTACCGACGCCATGAGCGGGGTAGACGATCGATTCACCGGTCTTGAAGCCGTGACGTGCTGTAGAAGGTTTTTTCTGCTGAGTCGTCATTCTATTCAAAAACTCCCTGTTACGCTTCCGGCGGCGGCCGGAGCCGGGTCAGTCAGGCCCGGGTGAGACGGTAGTATCCGTCGGGTGACTTCACTCTGGTCCCATCGGGCAAAAGCAAAGACTTCTTGCGCACGATCTTGGGACCCGGCGCTCAAAGCGTTGATATGTCACGGAAACCGTGTACGGATTTGTTTTGCTTTCGTGATGGTTTTGGGCATGCGTCATGCCACAAATGGAACAGTAGACGAAACCTATCATAAAAATATGAGGAAATCAATAATTTGCTTCGCTTGAGTCATGCGGGCAACACATGTCACCCAT
>Ga0307515_10004385_pt1 | contig 29246 bp, 2 predicted proteins | sample 17_EM_MG_FD_194513 | JGI IMG/M metagenome (GOLD analysis project Ga0307515, IMG submission 194513) | Populus trichocarpa ectomycorrhiza microbial communities from riparian zone in the Pacific Northwest, United States - 17_EM | ecosystem: Host-associated > Plants > Roots > Unclassified | place... | reverse complement strand
TAAATAAAAAGAGATATTAATTGCAGGTACAGCTACTAAGGTAGTAAAATACCTTAAAGTCTCTCCTACTACGCAGTGTAATAGCTGCTAAAAATTTGGCCATATAGGAGACAGATGCTCTACTAGAGCCTGTAGGTATTGTGCGGCTGTATATCTATTTAAAGACCACGTCTATCCTACCTATATAGTAGGGGGCAGGCCTTACAAGCATACTACCCCTCTTTGCATTAATTGTAAAGAAAATACTTTGCTAATAGTAAAGACTGCAAGGTTCTTAAAATAGCTAAACTAATACATAGTACTGGCGTAGAAGATTCTATAGAAGAATAAAATTAATAGGATTCTAGAGGGAGGTAACTCCTGCTAGGCTTCTGGGTAAAAGATAGTAGAGAGCAAAAGGATAGAAATAAATTGCAAAAGGACAGGGACAGGGGTTAGGATTTCTTATAGTTTTTCTTACCATTTTCTCATTCCCTAGTAGTTATAGTATCTTAGTATTTTACTAGGAAACTATAAACTCCTAGTTTAGGGGTTTATAAACTGCTAGGATATAGCTACTAGTATATATTAAGCTGCCTAGAAAGGATTTATGTATATAGAACTATAGCGCCATAGCCTAAGGCTACATGCGCAGTATTGTACGTAGTATAATACAATGGATATAAAAAAATAAAAATAAAATAGATCTATTATATAGTTATAGAAGTATAACTAGGTAGGAGGCATTGTATTATTACCATTTAATATTAATAAAGACGGACTATAATTTACCTTAGTAACGTTGGGATTTCTCTAAATAAATAAGGAGTAGCTTAGGTTCGACCATACTATTTTAATATTAGACAGTAAACGGTATATTAAAATTATATTTAACGACTAGACTAAGCGTCTTATCCTTAATAAACTTATAAAGCGGGCACGCTATATTGCTAGTTAAGTAACTACTTACTGGAAAGTATACTGTAAGGGGACACCTAAGATATTCCTTATTATTAAAGACTTATAGTAGTATCTAGAGCGTAAGGAAGAAGGTAAACTGCTATATAAGATATTGGAGAAGGGAGTGGTCAACGTGGCTAGGTACTATTACTATAAGACTATTTGCGTAAGTGGACAAGATATTAATATCTTTAATATCCGTAAGGGGCTGGATATTATAAAGGTAATAAACTATAAGCTAAAAGGCTTAATAATGCCTCTAAGACTAGCTAGAGTGCAAGGGAGTATAAAAAAAGGTTAAAGTTTTAGCAGAAAGAGGTCTTCTAGCTATAGCGCCTTATTACCGCCCAGTAAGCGCCTATATTTAACCTCTTTAACTAAGCGCCCTATTATATAGAATCGCGTATACTAATATATTATTACTAGTAACTATAGGAAGCCTCTTTATAAGGTAAGCTTTTGGGCTATAATACTTACTACACTAAAGGGTGGTATTAAAGAATATAAGTCTTTATATACGTAAGCTAGCATTATTTAATATAACATTTTAATAGGCAACCTTATAATAAATAAGGAAGACAATAATCCTTCTTAGCTGGCATTCTTAATTAACTTTAATTTCGCGATTAAAGAGAAGTAAAAAAGACCTTTAGGAGTATAGGGTAAGATAGGTATAAGAGCGTTTATAGCTATAGGAGTGCTTCTAGGCAAGAAATACCCCTTTAGGCATAATTTAGAGTTGTTCTTTTAGGTGCTTTTCTAGATATATATATACTATAATAGGCTAGGTAAAGATATCGGTCTAACTAAGTTTAAGCGTTGGAACTATAAGAATACTACTAAATTAGCTAAGTTAAAATTGGGGCTAGTAAATAGGGAAGGGCATTCTCTTAACCGTATAGCTAAGGCATTTATACCTTTCTATTAGCCGCTAGTCCTATGGGTTAATAAGCTGTAAAAGGTGGTTTTCTTAATAGATGGGAGATAGGAGAAGGAAGATAGGGGGCTTTATTCTTAGATAAAAGAGATTTTTTATTAAGCATAGAAGGATCTAAAGGTGCTAGTAGAGTAGATAGAATAATATTTTATTTTCCTATATTCTTCTACCACATAAGTTAAAGTTTTGTAGAGATTTAGGCGGCTAAGGCTAGGTAGTAGCTTTGGTTAAAACGTGTATAAAATAGCGGAGGGTAAGTTGCCTAGGCTAAATAAACCTAGGAAAGCGGATAACCTAATCTTCTGCTAGATATTAGGTCCCTATACCCTACTATCCTATATAGGCTTTATATTTCTATAAAATATACAATTTACTCCCTAGCCTATTAGAAGCCGCCTTATGCCGCCTAAATAGAGGCCGTAGGAGAATTAATCCCCTACTTAAATAAGTCCCTTACTTAAATAAATCCACTACAGGAGCTAATGCCTATATGAATTGCCGCCCTATAGGAACTAGTCCCCTACTTTAATATATCCCCTATAGAATTTAGTCCCCTACTTTAATAAATCCCTTACTTTGATGAATCCCCTATAGGTACTAATGCCTATATATTCTACCGCCCTATAGGAACTAATCCCCTATAGCTTATATTTTTAATATAGCTTTTACTCCCTTATAAGAACTATAAGCTACCTTTTTTACTTCCATACGGAAATAAATCCCTTATAAATTACGTTCCTGTATATAATAACTATATCTTTTACTGCCCTATAAGAACTATACCCTATAACTTCTATTCCCGTACGGCTTTTACTCTCCTATAAAAACTAATAGTAATATCTTCTACTTCCCTATAGGAACTAATCTTTTATAGTTTTTAGTTCTTTATGGGAACTAATACCCGTATCCTCCGTCCTCTTATAGCTTTTAATTCCCTATAGGAACTAATACTAATGTTTTTTTACTCCCCTACGGGACCTAATTCCCTACGGCTTCTATTCTCCTATTTCTAGATCTACTAGTAATTCGCCTACGCTATAGCCTACTATATAGGCCTTATTATAATAGGAGTAAGCAAGTATATAGGCTTATACCCCATATGGAAATGAAAGCCATTTACTAGTTATATTCGTTGGAATGCGGGCCTATAACTAGGAATTTAATTTATAACTACCCGATTATATTTATATCTAAAATCGCGTTATTAAAGTCTTTTATATATAGGATATATGTATATATATTACTAGCTAATAAACAGTATAGTTAAGTAATATACTGCCTCTAACTATTAATAAGTATAAATTAGAAAAAATATAAAGGAGGAAAAAAAAGATAGCTAAATCCCGAATGTATATCTACCTATACGCTAAAAAGGCACGCATTTTATAGACCCCTAATACCCTAGTAAATTTAAGAGAGCTAAGTATAGGACTGCATATTATTAAACTTACCTCCTCTTATAAAATTATACTAAAATTTTACGTTCGCACTAATAGCGAATTCTAGATATAATAAGGATACTTATATCTCTTTATGGCTAGCTAATACTTAAGCTGTAAAAATAGCATTTTTAATCTAGATTAGAAAATTAACCAGCTCGGCTTTACCGTAGGCGTAAAGGTTCTTACTTTTCGGCTATTAAGATCCTTCCCTACTTGAATATTAAGGTCCTTTTATATAAAATCTACGGCTCCTTTTGTCGTACTTACCTTATTAAGGAAACTCCTCTAAACTACCTCTTAAGCGTTCTAATCTAATAGACCGTACTAGAGCGCGAGGTGTATTCTACTTATAATAGCTTTATTAGTCGTCTTTACCTAATTAGTTGTAAAAAATAAGATTCCTTTATAGTATTTAAACTTACGTAAGAATATACAAATAAGGGCATTGCGATAAATATTATTAGTAGCACGCTATTTTACAAATACGTCCGCCTTATTAAGGAGTAAAGTGGCTTTCTAGTAAGTTTCTATCTTAAAGATAAGAGAAAGCTTCTTCTTAAGTATATTTATAGTTATGCCTAATTCTCTAGCAAAGATCTACTTAGTTAGAAAGAGCCGTAATTATAAGGGAATAGAGACGTACGATATAAAGTAGTCTCCTAAGGTGTTCTAACATTGCCCCTGCCATTAAGGTCTTACTAACACTAGGCGGCCCACTAATTTACTTATCTTAGTAGATAATAGTATAACTAATTTTATAAGAGAGGGCTTAGTAATATACTATAAAAGGGTAATAAATTTACGCCCTTTGCCTAATATAAAGTTATCTAAGATAGGGTAAGAGTCCTAAGATAAGTAGGTATTACTAAGAGCTTAAATAATCTCCTTCTACTAAGTAGGAATCCTAAGGTTATTAAAGGAAGAAGGGTTTTATATAATATTACTAATATTAGTAACTACGAACTTAACTATAACGTATTAGCAAATGCCGCTTATATATAAGTAAAGTTAACGTACGCTAGAGCTTGTTACCTAAACTAAAACTTAGTATAGTTAGGCTGCTAACTAGGAAATCTTAATCCTTTATTTTAGTTAGATCTAAATTTGTCCTCTTAATTTAGTCTTTCCTTTTTATTAAGCCCCTTATAAAATTAAAGATAGCTAATAAGTCTAGTATTTCCAGCGACTTATTAAGTTTTAGTCTAGCGTAATTAGGTTTAATTTGCTAGAAATATACCGTATTAACTATAATTCGGCTCTTAACAAAGACTTTAATCTTATTACCATTATTATCCTTATAGAAGGTAGTCCCTTAGTACTAGTAGTAGTAGACGCCTCTTAAGTTATTAAACGTTTAACTATACTTAATTAGCTATACCCTAATCTCGCTTGATTTTCGGTAGTACTCTAGAGGGAATGCCTTGAGGAAGTCTATCTATTTTGTTCTGCGAAACTTCTTAATAGTAAGCCTAAGGGCGGCTTTCCTAAATACTTTTCTATTAAAATTAAAGTAGTAACAGTCTAGATAGAAGTACTTAGCTCCGCTTTATCTTGTTTTTTCCTTACTATAATTAAACTTAACGCATCTTGGTTTACTAGTACTAGGATAAGTAGTATAGACCTTTAAGTTCGGCTTAAAGAGAGCCTAAAGTAGATTATACGTAATTTTACGATTCTTAAGAAGGGGTTTAAGGCGTTTAGTTATAAACGCGTAGGTAGTTTTAATAAAGCTAATTAAGAGGTCTAAATGTTTTAAATATACTTTGTTCTTAGAGTTAATATTTATACTACTTTAATATAATTCTAGTTCCGGGAGAAATTTATATAGGAGGTTCTGTTTAACCTATACGCGGTATAAGCCGGTAAGATTTAATAGCGGAGATTTTCCGCACTAAAGGCTTATCCTCTCTTAGGTAGATTCTATAGATATCTTTAAGGACCTTCCTTAGAACGTCTTACAACCCCTTAAACTTAACATTAATATAAAATATAAAGTCTTTAGTTTTCTTATCGATAATTTATTTTTAGTAATTAAAGACATTTATAAAGAGTATTATGCCTACTAATTTAAATACAATTAATAAACACGTATTAATCTAGTTTATTAACCTCTCCTATTAGGGCTACTAGCTTAGTAATCTTATACTAATAAGCTTTCTTATCCTAACTATAAAGAAATAGTGTTAACAGGACTATATACGCATACCTAAAAAGATATATACTTTGTTTACCATCTTATACTCTAACCTAGAGGCTTATAGTATTACTTTAAGTTTAGGGTCTTTTAGGGCTAGTAGCTTAATAACTAGGCCTTTTAGGGCAGATGTAGAGGTAGATAACGTATTTATTACTATAGCTACCTTTAACAGCTTTAGGAATTGCAGAGTATACTAAATAGTAAGGGGCTGCTAAGCTGGTAATAAAGTAGGGCTACCTAAAGGAGTATTTAGGGTCTTTAATATAGTCTATATATTGCCTAAAGAGTAGAGCTAATTTTAAATATAAGATTAGAGAAGTAGCTAGAGGAGGTTAATAGTACTAGTCTTTAGAGGAAGGTTAGAGTAAGGAGCTAAGTATAGATTTTATTATTTCTTTAAAAGATCCGCCTTCTGTTATACCCTTTAATAGGACCTAAGCTACTATTATACCGTGAATATTTACTAAAACCCGCTTTATGCCATATAAATACTTCCCCCTATTTATCCTAGGAGACGCTATATTAATATCGCTTCTAATATAGCATAGAACTTAACTAAGTAAAGGTATATAATCCTGCTATAACTATAAAACCAAAGCTATAGCTTATATTTAGTATCTTAGTTCTAACACTAGAGCGATATAAAAGGAGATATAATAGATACGTAGTTGCATATGTAGTAGAGGCTTATAGCTGTCTAATGTTATTTAAACTAGAAACCTAAGGTAAAAAGAGATATAACTGCTCTAATTAATATATAAGTGCTAGGTGGATGTCTTAATTAAAGTAAAGAGTATATACGCTAGGCCTAAGCATTACTAGGGCTTTACTATATTTGTCCTAACCCCCGCTTACGAAACCTATATATGGCAGCTTATTCCTAATCTTATTCTTATTCTTATTCTATTATTCCTATTCTTATTCCTACCTCAACCACTTTTACCCTAACTTAGTTCTACTATTTTTATACTATTTTCCCTTTATATACGCTATATCTTAATAAGCTAAAATACCTAAGAAGGCGATCTTATTACGCGGTTAATTAATAGAAAAACTTAAGTAAGTAAGAGTAGAATTTAAAAGTAATACTTACAAATTACTTTTATTATAAAAATCTCTAAAGATATATTACGATTTACTAAAAGAGAGCAATGTAATCCTAGATAGGAAAACAACGTTAATATATAGTAGAAGGTAACGAGCGCGCAATATTTCTACGGAAGTCTTTAGATCATTTAGTCCTAAAGTATTCCTATTATATATCTTAGCCGCACCTATTATAAAGCTATATAAAATAAAATTTAAGGATATTTTAGTAGATATTTAAATGTGGTAAAACGCTGCCGAGCACCTATAGGAGCTAACTGCGGCTGCTAAGCAATTCTATACGGTTAATTCGATTAGCACTCTAATCTCGCCGTTATATAAGCGTTTATTCTTATAGGTGACTATTACTACCAGTAGAGAAACTCTTTTACCCTAAATAACTTTATTACTAATTCTTAATAGAGTAAGGCCAATTATAAAGCACGCCTTCTTTATCTAAAACGTATTTACTAGCCTTTAGTTTATAACCTTATAAAACTGATCTAGACGTAAGGAGTACTTTATCTTAAAAATATCCTCTTTTAGATATTAATCTTTCTACGGGTATAAAAGGCCTTTCATTTTAAATAAATTATTAATAATTCTTATTAGAAGAACGTTTAACAATAATTAAAGACGCTTAGTTACTAGAGAGGCATTCTAAAGCTCTACTTTCCTAAGACGCGAATTAAACGCTCGGTATACTAGTCTTAGACGCTTATTAACTAACTGCTTATTTATCTTAGAGAGAGATTTACCGCGTAAAGAAAGCGCCCTCTCGTCTAATAATTAAGAAAAAAAGGTTAAACACCTTTCTCTAAAATTTAGTATATTTAATACTTATCTAAGATAAATACCTCTCCTAAGAGTCCTTCTAGCGCCACTATGCTAGCGTATTGTCAAGTTATAGATAAACCATTATTAAAGCGTCCCTAGTTAGAATTATAGCAGATTCTAGGTCTATAAACGACCCTTAATAAAATATTGCTTATAGTTAACATTAATAGGATATCTAGTATTGCTAGGATAGGACTAGTACTGTTTTTATTTATTTATAAGGCGCTATATAATTAAAAACCTCCCTAAGCTATTTTATACTAAGATAAGGACGAGCAATTTATAAAGAAAGGAAAAGGAGAGTAGAGGACTAGCGGTTATAAATTGCCTATCTGTATATATACCAAAAAAGGATAATTAGAACACTCTTTTAGTACTTAGGATTGGCTATAAGGATAGATAAAATATCTCTAATTTATTTAGTTTAGAAGACCTAAATACTCTAGAGTTTTAGAAAAATATCATAGAAGAAGCTAGAGATTAACTCTTATTTATAAATAAATGGCATATATCGCTTTAGATTACCACTTATTATTACCTCTTTTTTAACTTAATCTGTGCCCTTATTATATAACATTAATACCTAGTAAGAACCTCTCTTATTACTTATCTATTTTCTATACCTAATTCTTTAACTAGCTTCCCTTTACTATCCTTAATATTATATAATATGCCTTTAAATATTATAGTTATATCCTCTATTATCTTAAATTTATAAGCTCTAATTGCCTTTTATTCCCTACTAAGCGCCTTATTTCTAACCTTAGTGGATATAATCCATATAGCTAGAAGTGCGACTATATAAATTAGCGGGATAGGTAGTTATAAAGGAGAGTTATTCTATAGATGTAAAATATTAAGTAAATATTGTCTTTTATAAAGCGTTTTTAATTATAGATAGCTATCTAAGGAGGAATAGCAGCTAATTTAGAAAATTGTTTTAGAATAAAAGGCTATAAAGCAAATACGTATTAAAGCACAACTATTATAAAAGATGTAAGTAATTAGGTATATATTACGTGGGGTAAAATAGCTAAGCTAATATTTACCTTAATAGTAAGAATAGAATTATTAGATAACTATAAGAGGTGGATTGTAGGCTTAAATAGAAAGCGGCTTTACGGAACTACGCTACAAATAATTAGCGAAGTAGGTTTAAAGGAAATTTATAAGAGAAAATAGAGGTATTGCTATAATTAATAGGTTTATAGCTACTTAGGCATTAGTACCTAATAAAAAGGCTTATACAAAAGAATTACTAAGCGGCTACCTCCCAGGCTTAGCTGCGGCTAGATTCGCTTTACCCTACTATTAAAGCTTTTTAGCGCAGAATATTACGTATATAATTAGGCCACTAGCCAAATAGTAGAACGGGTAAGGCGTCCGCTATAACGCGTATTTTAGCTATATATTGGAGTTACTAGATATATATAGCCCCTTTATTAACTAAAATATCTTATAAGGATTAGATTCTTATAGCTCGTTCTTATTTATAAGGTAAATTAACTATAGCTAGTTTATACGCCTTTACGTTATATATATAAGTTAATTAATTATTAACGTCCAACTTTATATTATTCGGACTGCCGCTTAGTTTTAGCCGTATTACGTAATTTAAATTAGCTAGCTAAGTTATAAACGTAGTATTAGCCTTGCATTCTCTATTATTTATGGCGTTATAAGTAATAATAAATAGCTCTTACTCACTACCCTTAAAAAAGTAATACTCTTGCGGACCTTTTTATGCAGCCCTTATATAATAGGAAATGCGCTATATATAGATTAAGCTAGAAATGGAATATATAACAGAAAATAAACCTTTAAGCTAAGAGAAGTGCGCTATAAATAGATTAAGCTAGAAACGGAATATATAATAAAAAATAAACCTATAAGCTAAAAGAAGGGCACTACTATTATTACTGTCTCTTCCGCCTAGTAGGCTAGCCCCTTTTCTTTTATATAGTAGGCTAGGCCTTTAATTTTAAACAATAATGCGCCTGTAGTAATCCGAGACTTCTCTCTAAAAAGTAGTCTTTAATCCGTTCCCATAAAAGATTATATCCCTTCTTTAATTAATAAGTAGCGCGTCTTCCTTTTTAGTGAATTTTATTCTAGACTTTAGCCCTTAGGGCTGCTTAACTAGGTTAAAAGGTAAAGGGAATTGTTAAGAAAGGATATTTAGTATATACGACCCGTCTTTCTAGCGCCTAAAAGCTGCTTAGATTAAAAATTCTTCTAAATTAGTATTTAAGGCGGCTCCTAGTATTACTTTATTAGAGCTAGAGCTAGAGGTAGAGCTTAGTAGCGATTTTTAGGTATAGAGGCGATTATATATAGAGGATATAACCTATTTACAATAATTGCTAGTAAGTGTAGTGCTTTAGTCGGATATATATATAGATAAAATTAAAGGGGAATAGTAAGACTACTAGAGATAATGCTTTATAGTACACTTTATTCTTAATTAACTAGTAATAGGGGTTAGTAATCCTTATTGCCCTATACACCCGCGGGCCTTGTTACCCTTATCGCTATTACTACTATTACTATCCCCAAAGTCGTTATTATCCGTATTATCACTATTATTACTACTGTTACTATAATTCTCGGCCTTACCTTTATCTATAACGTTTTTACTATTCTTATTATTGCTTTCTTTAGCTAAGCCGTTAGCAAGATCGTCTAGAATATAATTATAACGATTATTAGCCCTATTTTCTAGTAGTTTAGTATTGTGAGGAGATATATAGTGCCGGGGGGAGGAACTAGTAAGCTGCGCAGCAGAGATCGCTTGCTCCTTAATACCGTTACTATTATTAAGGCTAAGGGTAAAAGAGCTAAAAGGTATAGTCCTCTGGGAAGCAGGTGAGCTTTATTACTTTTTAGATTATATACTCTCGCCGCTTTTACTAATAGAAGTATTAAAGATATAATTAATGCTATTTAGCTAATTAAGCTAATTGGACTTTTACTTTTTTAACTTTTTAGCTCCTAAAAACTCTTAATTAGCAGCTACTAATATTCTAAGCTTTTATTTAAACTGCGGAGTAGTTCTAATACAACGCCCCTTAGCTAAATTATCTATTTAATTGCCGTCTAGCGTTAAGGATATAGTATAATTATATATAGGTGCGCGTATTTCCTCTTCTAGCGCTTTTAATAAAGGCAGCTCCTTATTATCTTTATCGTCCTTACTATTACCGTTATTCCTATTATCTACTAATTACTAAATAAGGCTATTATAAATTAAAAGGGGAAGCGTATACCTAATCTATAAGGTGTTAGTCAATTATCGGCTTCGTTAGCTTTGTTATTAGCGTTACTAGCTTTATTACCCTTAGCTTCTAAGTCTAAATTAGCTATATTATCTTTAATAACTATTAGATTTTCTACTAGTCGTTAAATATATATATTTATAACTACTAGGGGAATAGGGAAAGTATAGTAGGGAAATTATAGAGGATAATTACCTTAACTACTTCCTCTAGAGACTTAATTGTTATTTCTATCCCTATAGAAATCTTCCTCGTTATTCTCGTTATCCTTATTATTCTTATAATACTTTTTATAAGCTTTTTTGTAATTATATATAGGGTCTATAGGCGCTTTATTAGACGGAATCTCTAAAATAAGGCCCTAGGTAGAATAATATACCGTTAATTACCTAAGCTTCTAATACTTCTTTATTTTTTAGGGGGAAAATAGGTACTCCCCTACTCCTCCATTTACAGTAGGCTTGCTGCTCGCGCTTTTCTTAGGGACTATAATTATATAGTGCTAAAACGAAGCTATTAATTTTCTAGGGGGACTAGTATAGAAATTGTTATTATTAAGCGAAATTTCGGGAGGGATATAAAATAAAGATTAAGATAGTGCTAACGTCGTTATTATTAGAGTTGCTATTACTTTGTGGCTTTCTATAGCCTTAAGGGGGGAATTATAGGTCTTTTTAAGTACATATTAGCTCTTTCTTCGCCACTAGCTCTTATCTATTACCCCTTACTTATTACCCCTCGCCTAAGCTTTTATTAAATTAAAGCACTTAATGCGTATACCTCTAGTATAGATTAAAGTAGATTACTGTTTATAGGGTATAAAGGCTTATAAGGGCTTAAATTCCTAGCGCCTAATTAGTACCCTTAGCAAATTGCGATTAAACTATATCCGCCCATCTAAGCTGGTATATTTAGCTTTAATACAGCCGTTACATCTAGCCCCTTATTAGGAGGTTAGTGGCTTAAATTCTCTACCCTTATTCCTTAGTAAAGGGCAGTGCTAATATATTTATTTACTTCCCGATAATACCAATCCAGCTAATCTTCTATACCGCTTATATTAACAGGATATAAAGCCCTACTTATGCGTATATATTGCGAGCTATCTATAATAAAAGGAGGTAGTGTCTTTATTAGTGGCGGGGCTCTTTAATACTAATAGCCTAGTAATAGATACGCCTGCTACTTATATAGTAATTATATATAAATATATAAATGCGCTAAGTAAAGGAATGTATAGGGTGCTATACAAGGTGCTATGTAATGCTCGCCCCCCTAATGTAGCTGGCTAGTATTAGAGATTACTTTGTAGTTATACTATAGTGCCGCTAATCTATTATACGCCCAAAAGCTATAACCTTCCAATTTTAATCTAGGTGGTTCTCATTATAGCCCTATAGCTTAAAAGGCCAGATTATTAATCCTTTACCACTTTGCCGTTAAGCAGTTAGATAGAGCTAATAGCCCCTTAGCCCTAAACTAGTAGATTAAACGGTATCTCCGAAATATTTATAGTAATATAACTATACTGCTAGGTAGGCATATATAGCTACCTAGGTAACGCTCTATATAATATCTGTTTAAATAATGCCTAATATAGCCCCGTATAGGGTAGTTGCTTAAATTAGTAATATTTAGATGCTTTTTCGCTAAGTAGCCTAGTAGGTATACTAGCTGTAATATAAGTGGCTTTAGCTATTAATAAATGCTAAAGTGGGCTATTTAACTAACAGTATATTTTAGGAGAGAAAATAGTATATAGGTTAGTTAAAACGAGTACGATATAAGCTTGCTTAAGCCCTTAAGGGTAGTAATATAGCACGCCTATCCCTTTCTACCCTAGAAGGAGATATACGGCAAGGTTAAATAAGATAATAGTGCTAACGCGGCTAGTAACTACGGAATTCTCCTAACCTCTTTCCTATGGGACGGTTTTAGACTAGCGTTATTTAGGAGGCTAAAGGAGAAAGAGTATAAGAGAGAGAATAGGATTATAAGGGCATGTTCGCGCTTAGCGGATAGAGGTAGCGCTAAGAGATCTTAATAATAATTAAAGTCACCGGCACTAGAGGCGGCGATTAGGAAAGAAGGCTATAACTATTTATATATTATCGTAGAAGAAAGTCGCCTATTAAAAAGGCCGTAATTAACTATATTAATTATTAGTCTAAGATATAGGTAAATAAAGGAATAAGTAGGCTAGACTTATATACGTATAAGCGCTAAGGGGCGGCAGAAATGCCTTAATATAACTATACTAGGGACTAGTAGTAAGAAGAGGAGGAGGCGTAGCGTTAAGAGAAAGGAAAGATAGAGGATAAGAGGAAAAGCGGTAAGAGAAATGGCCTTTTATGGTTAAGGTTAAGGGGCAGTCTTGGCTTGGCCGGGGTTAATAAGTAAGGGCGCCTTGCCTGTAAAGGAAGCCTCTATTTCCTAATACAGTTTCCCTAATAATAAAATAACTTAAAAAATTAGTTTTAAGTATAATTTTTTTATTAAATTGCTTAAATAAAATATAATTAGCTATTTAACTATCCATTTAGGCTATATATACTCGATAAAATACTTTACCATAGTATACTTATATTAATTAGGGGTATTTTCCTTTAAAAATAAATTAACTAGCTAAGGGTAAATATTATCTTTATAATAAATACCTATTTATAATTATTAAACAACTTTATAGGATTTTTTTAAAAAAGATATCTCTTATTGTAATTAAATTTATATATATACTTAATATAACTCTAAATTTGTCTATATTTTAGGTATTTTTAACCTATATATTATCCTTTTTTACACCCTTTTATAAAAGCTATAAAACTTTTAAATTTACTATAGTTATACCCTATTAATTTATATACCTTCTATTAATTAGGTATATATAATTTTTATATAAAGATTTTATTTAGAGTAGCTAATTACCTATATTTTACTAAGGGGCTTAGTATTGCTACCTCAATAAGAGACTTAAGCTATTTTTTTTATAATTACGTATATAATAGGGAAATTTTTTATAAATCTTATTTAAGAACCTAATTGGCAAGGAAGGCCTACTATATAGGAGTTAATTGTATTTGTATTTGTGTATAAATTGTTTTAGTAGTCTGCTATTTAATTATCGCTTAAAATCGCCAAAGGGACACTATATACAAGTACTGCTTTTCGTATAGACTTATAAACATCATATTTAGAATCTATAATAGTTATTTATAAGTTTTACTTATTTTGGTCTATATTGATTAATTCGTTATAGAGAAAATAGGTTAACAAGTTGGTGGTTTAATTTTAGTTGGGTGGCCGAGTTTAGGGGCTAACCGAGTTCTAGGGGTCCGAGCTTAATAGTTACTTTGTATAGCTTTATCTAGAGTTATCTAAGAATTACTAAGTAACTTAGGGTAGTAATAAAAAACCTAATTAGTTCTTTATAGTTTAGGGATTAAAGTCTTAAGTATACTATATAGGTAATACGGCTTAAAATAGTATATTTACTATTAAATCTAAATATGTTAATATACTAGCTAAATGGGGTTAGAGTAAAACTATTATCTTATATAAAGATTTTATTAATAAATCCTATACTACTAGCTCCTATATTAATTTTAACTTCAGTATTAGCTAGCTAACTATTTTACTAAAGATGGTAGTTAATAGTTATACTATAATCCTAAGAGTTAGAGTTTATAATATCTAATACGTTTAGCGAGATCCTAAGGTAGAGCCGTTCTAAAGAGTGGCTTAGCTCTAAAACCTTCCTTTTAGAGATAATTAGGGTGGAGTTCTTATAGTATATTAGTTATAGCTTCGTCCTTATAAGTAGTGCTTACTAGATACTAGATTGAAACTAGGTAATAATTAGGGTTAATAGGCAGGGCTTAGTTAGGGAGATCGGCTGCTTATACTAGTTATCTATATCCTTTATATAGATAAACACGCCCTATAAAATAGGGCCTATACGTACTAATTAATAAGGTGTATATATAGGCGGTAAGTCGTTCTACCGTATTACTAAAGGTCTTAAATAAAGTTATAAATATATCGATTTTTTGGTATATATTGTATATAAGGCCCTTATTTTTTAGAGTTAAGTTAATTTACGTACTCCTATTAATAGGGGCCCTTCTTATATAGTGGTATTTAATAGAGTCTATACCTATACGTCGTTCTTGGCGACTTTTAAGGCCTCTTAAAGTTTTTACTGTCTCGCGATCTCTTTATTATATTAGCTAAAAGCTCGCATAGAGGCTTCCTTTTTAAAAGCTTCTTAATATAGCCTTTTCTTTCTACCGCTAAGTATATAGAGTAAGTCTTCTTCGTCTTATTAATCCTAACTAACTTATATCTATAATATACTATAGGCCGCCACTATATATCGTCTATAGAGAGCTAAGCGTGATCGCTTTAAGGTAAATAGATAGAGAGTTTAAATAGAGAGTTAATAAAGCGTTTAAGAAACTTCTTATAGCCACTGCGTTTTGGCCAGCCGTTAGTAAAGTAGGAAGATAGCTTATAGTAGTTGGTAACGGTTATATTGCAGGAGGGTACGACCTCTCTAAGATGGGAAAGTCACAGTGCTGTCTGTCTGTCTGTCGGTTGGTCAGTTGGTTAGTTAGTTAGTTAGTCAATTAGTTAGTTATAATTAGTTAGTAAGAAAGAAAGAAAAGAGTGTATTTCTGGTAACCGGTAAGGTTGTGACATATATATAATAGAGGGAAGAAGGAAGGAAGCCGAAGGCTTTATAAATATAGGAAAATACTAAGATAGTAGGCGACGTCCAATCTATACTACTATATACCTCCCCTACTAAAAACGTTGTCCCCTAACGTTCTATAATATAGAAGAATAGTAAAATAAGAGTATAGCAAAAGTAGAATAGATAAAGGAAAGTATATCCCTAAACGAATGTAGGTAACTATATCCTTAGCCTTCCTATAGAACTGTTCTACGGGTGTCCTTCTATTACCTATAGCTAAGATCTAATCTTCTTACTGGTAGTAGCTAGGACAGTAGTAAACTAGAAATAATAACGGTAGTAGTAAAAAGAGCAGTAGTAGTAAAGTAATAGTGGCATAAGCAGTAATAAAAGCAGATAGTTAGCGCGATAAAATAAAATAGAATAGTTGGCAGTAGAATACTCGGTAGAAGAACTCGGTAATAGTTAGTAAGTAGTAGAACTTTCGGTAGTAGAAATCTCGGCAACAGTAGACAGTTAATAGTAGTTGGTTAGTAGCGGTTGGTTAGTAGCAGTCAGTTAAAACGGTAGTGGTAGAATAATTGGAATAGTAGAATAGAACGGTTGGAATAGTAGTCAGAACAGTTAGAATAGTAGTAGTAGTAGTAGTAGTAGTAATAGAATGGTTAATAGTAGTCGGTCGGAGGCGGCTAGTTAGAACGGCGGCGGCGGGGCGATTAAAACAGTAGGGCACAGCGGCCGGTAGAGTAATCGCAGAAAGACCTAGTAGATTCAGCAGTAAAATAGATCTAGCGGCGGTATAGGTCTAGAACAGTAGAGATAAAGCAGTTAATTAAGATAGTAGAGGCCTTGGCTTAATCCAATTATTTAGTTAATTGTTTAATATTAAGACTCCGTATTAGTCTGTATTATACGCAGCTCTTAATTAAGGCTCTGTCTATAGCTTTGTATTAGGCCCTGCACCTAGCTATACGTCTAGCTGTATATCTAGCTGTGCATTAGTAGCTCTGCATTGTATATTCTACGTCCACGTCTATATATATGTCTATATGCCTGCCTATATGCCTGCCTTAACTGCTAGCCGAAGATTATCTAATTGATTAGCGACGACGTGCTGCAGCTAATTGTTCGGTCGTTTAATTAAGGTAGAAAGTTGGCCCGGTTAAAGGCTCTAATTATCTTAATTTAAATGCGAAGATGGCGTTTAGCTAATTAAGATCTAATAAGGCCCTAGCTTAACTTAAGGTATTTTTTACCCTAGATATAACTAAGGCTCTATATCTGTAGATAATTAATTAAAACTTCTGTGTATATATACGATTGGTTAAGGCTCCGCATCTACTGTTTAATTAAGCCTTTATATATATAGGTGTCTAGCTAAGCTGCCATACTATTGTCTAATTAAGGCTCTATACCTATATGCTCTATATCTATATTTATAGGAAAGATTATTTTAGGTAACTAATCTATAGGCATTAAGATAGGCGGCAATTAATTAATAGGGGTAGGTAGTTAAGGGAAGAGGCTCTCGCAGAGGCTCTAAAACGTTAATTAGTAGTACTTCTAACAATCTTCTAGCCGTATACTGGTTTCCTAATTAGGCCTAGTGCCTATCTATCTGCCATTATAGGATTTTTAACTGCTAATTAAAGACGTCTAGCCGGGTGGTAATGGGTGACTGATTTAATCTAGCTGCGATAACGTATAATTAACTGGCGTTTAAATAGAGTATTAGGTCGGCCTAGTTAAGAGCTATAGTTAATCTATCTTAACTGTAGAGGCAGCGTCCGGTTAATTAAGATTTAACTAAGGCGTCTTCTACTATATATATAACCTAGGCTCTATATTTATAGGCCTTATATCTATAGATAATTAATTAAAACTCTAGCTGTGTAGTTGTTTAGTTAAAGCTCTGTATTTATATAATTGATTAAGGCTCCTAGTATCCTTTGGACGTCTAATTTAAAGACCTGTCTTAAGACCTCCTCCTTTGCAAGCACTAATGGTAGCTTTTTTTAAACTACTATAATAGACCTAGCGCTTTTATAGGACGTCCTTAATAGCTACTTTCTTCCCTTTTTTTTAAAACCGTCCTTGCTCTTAGCTTCTTTAGTACATCCTTAGGCTTTTATAATTGCTTCTTTATTCCCCACTACTAGTAGTATACTTATGTATCCTTAATCTTCTTCTAGCTTAAGAGCCTTCTTAGGGTTATCTTCTACTCTTAGTCTCTTTATTATTATCCTACGCTTTACCTAAGTCGTCCTTAGTGTTATCTAGTAGCAGCTTCTCGGCTATTATAACTACCTCCGTTGTATATCCCTTAGCCTTATATTTATAATATAGTCCCTTATTAGATAACCTCTAAGGAAATCGCTAGTTCCTATATATCTAATTCCTACTTTCCTTATAATCCTTAATAAAGTCCTTTACTAGCTTGGCTAGATACGGCTTAGTTTCGTCTTTAGTTATATAAGGATAGTTTAGGCTTAACGTAGTTAGCTATACCCTATATACGATCTCTTGCAGAGCATCTTTATTAGCGCCTCTTTTGTATACTACTTTACCGTTCCGCGGTGCCCGTCTTTTAATATTATGCTGCTACCCTTATATAGGTCCCTTGCTATGGTGTCCGTTCTTATTATATAGCTAGCGCAGTACTAAATTCGGATAGTAGTGATAGTTATACTACGATTAGTTGTCGTTTAATTAAGGAATAAGGTCGGCCCGGCCGAAGGCTCTAATTTAACAATATTTAACTAATTTAATTTAGTGATGTAATGTGCTGGTATTAAGGCTCTGGCTTAATTTAACTCTTTAATTAGTCGCGGCTTCTATACAGTTATTTAATTAGTTAAGGCTTCTATACAGTTATTTAATTAGTTAAGGCTTCTATACAGTTATTTAATTAAGGCTCTACATCTAGCTTTTCGTCTAGCTTTGTATTATACATTTAGCTCTATACCCATGCAATTAATTAAGGCTTTTAGTATCCGTTTCTTATTATATAGCTATATTATTAAATTTTAGGGGCGGTGTAGAGTTCTGCTAGCTCTATTACTAAATGGACTAATTAGGGTTTTCTATCCCTGGGATAGAAAATCGCTATTAGCTTAGTAATAGGCGGTAAGCTGAACTAATATCTTTATAGTAGGTTATTGTAACTAACGCGTCTTAACGCGTCGCGATTAAGAAAGTAAATAAAAAAAGGAGCTTTAGGAAATACTATAATTAAGCAGATAAATAATAATAATAATAATTCATTGCTTAACGTCCGATTTAGATCCCTATTAGGCCCACGCGGACTACTCCTTATTTATATATAGGGAGAAAACTCAACTTAAGAAAGACTTAACTTAAGAAAAACCCATAATCCATCTCCCTACCTTTTAGGACTCGCCTATAAGGCGCCTGTAAGGCGTATGCGAGTCACCTATAGTGCTCCTACTACCTTACTTTTTAACCTCCTTAGAAACCACTGCTGCTATAATAAGCCTACGGACGCGCTAGTATTGTATACTTTACTCTACTACTATAGAGTTATTAGGGGGCGCCCATTGCTCGCCCCCCGCCCTTTATTATTATTTCCTTTATAACCTAGAACTAGTTTAGTATATTTTAGCTAATAAGCTACTAGGTAACCACCTTAAGGCCTTTTTATATTAAGAGTAGTGTCTTATAGTTTTCTATGCTAGCTACTAAAAGTATTACTTCTTAGTTAGTGTGTAAGGGGCATAATAGTATTATATATTTTAGTGTCTATCTTAGCTAGCTATATTTATATCTTAGGCTACCTACTAGGATACCTACTTAGTAGAGCTAGTCTTTTAGTCCTATTATTCCTGTTCTTAAGAGTGTTGCTATTATATTTTCTGCCTTTATTAGGCCTTCTTAGAGCCCTAGGGTGTTTACCCCCTATAGCGTTAACTATGCTACGGCTTAGGTTCCTCTTGCCTTAGTTAGCCTCTATACCTTTAACTCCTATACGCCTCTTTAGCGTTAGTTTAGCCAGTATTATATTATAGTAGATGGTTTCCTAGCATTCTTTTATACTCTACTTTAGCTTCTTTCTCTCTCTTACTATTGTCCTTGCTAGCCTCTTATATATTTCCCTTCCTCCTCTATATAGGCCTGGGCCCTAAAGTAGCACTATTCTTCTTTTACTTTCTTTACCTATTTCTCTAATATATCTTCCCTACTTTAGGGTTATTAGTTTGTTCTCTTACAAGGCGCCCTAGAATCCCTTTATAGTTTATTTAGGCGTGTCTTAATATACTTTATAATATTAGAGTTGCGTTTCTTTTACGCCCTTTATATTGCAGTAGCTTTAATATATAGTTATAGGGGGGGAATATTAGCTTCCCCCCCAAGTAGAGCTGTGGCCGTTCGCTTATATCTGCCTATTATACTTTAGAGGTAGGCTGTTTAGACCTTTTAGAGTGGTTTAAGGAGCGATTTAGGGGGGCCTTTCTTAGATTCTTTAATGGCCTAGATACTAGACCTATACGTTATAGTTAGCCAGATAACTGCTATATATAGTAGGCGTAACCTTTAGAAGTATGGACCCTATATAGAATTAACGATCCTAGATAATATGATGTACTATACTTAGCCCTTATGGGCCGCTTACGTCGCTTACGCCGCATATACGCTCTACTGGAGCTTACTATTTACCTATACTCCTAGTACTCTTAGGCCCTAAACTAGTTAACCCCTAAAGCCTTAGATGCGAATTATATACTAGAGATCTACAGATTAGTTACGTTTTCTTATAAAATAGATTAGCTAGTATTTCTCTAGTGAGAATTAGACTCTATATCGTCTTACCTATTCTATATAGGTGTTATATACTTTCTCTAGTATTCTATAATTCTTTGCGGCTATTAGCCTATATATAATTAGGTTTATATTATTAATAAAGCTTATCCCCTAGGTCGCCCCTTCCTTAAAGAAGTTAAGTAGGTTGCTTATAAAGAAAAGGAAGAGTATAGGCAAGAGGGGTAATTCTTATAGTATTCCTGTTGCAATTGCGATAGGGGGGCTTTAGTATCCGCTAAAGACTAGTAATGTTTCTTTTTAACCTGTAAACCCTTAAATAAATTATATAATCTATTCTGGGAAGCCTTTTGCCCTAAGGATATATAAGAGATACTTGTGGGGTATATTGTTATAGGCGCCACTAATATTTAAGCTAAGCATTAATACTACAAAGTCCCTTCGCATTGCCTATATAGATTTAATAGTGGTAGCAAGTAGCGTAAGTGCTAATAGTATTAAGCGGTTCTTTCTTGCCCCTATTTAGCTTTGTGGTAGTAGGGCGTATTTCTTAGCCGTGTTTGCTATATGGTCCGCTATTACCCTTTTTAAGATCTTGCTAAGGGTATTCTCTAAGGTAATAGGGCGGTAGCTTCCTAGGAGTAAGTAGTCTGCTTTACCTTCTTTATATAGGATAAACGTTATTATAGCTCTTCCAAGTCTTAGGTAGTAGCCTATTATAAAGTATACTCTAGCTATATCCATAAGTTAAGGTGCTATTAGTGGTCCGTAGGTCTTTAGGGTTTTATTTAGGATCCTATCTAGTCCTAGTACTATATTGTTTAAAAGGCGGCTAATAGTTCTAGCCATTTCTTTGGTTATTATATCGCTGTTAACTCTTAGGCGAGTTACCGGTGCTTTGCCCGTAATATTGCTAAGGTCTACTAAAGCTAGTTAAGGGAAAAATCTTTTTATAAGGATCTTTGCCTTCTTATTATTGTTGCTTATAGCTAGTAATTTACCTAGTCTTTATAGGGGCGGAAGGTATAGGTCTTCTACTAGATGTCCCGCCTTTTTTTTTTTTTTTATAACCTATTTTGCTATTTTCTAAAGACCTTTGTTATAGGGGAGGCTCGGGTTAATAGTATACTTATTTATAAACCATCTCCAGCTATTTTTTACTTCTTTTTTTAGGGTATTCTTTAGCTGGTTTCTTATGTCTTTGTATTATCTCTTATCTTTAGGATTATAGCTGCTTGTATATTTTCTTCTTGCTTATTATTAGCTAGCGATAAGAATTGCGTATTGTGCGGACTATGCGTGTCGCGTATAGGGGCCCAGTTTTAAGACCGGGCAGTGCTCTTTTAGCCTATTTTTAATTGCTACCTAGATCCTTTTTAGTCTTTGGTTAATTTCCTTAGGGGTAGCTAATAAGCCTCGCTTGTTTAGTATTGGGTGGATTTTTTCTAGGTCTTAAAGTTATTGTTTAACTATATTAAGAAAGCTGTCTATCTTAAGCTTTCTTATTACGTATCTTTTGCTATTTAGTTACGCCTTAATATCTAGATCTAGCTGTATTTAGATAGGGATATAGTCTAAGGCGAGTGCCTATTCTTCTTTAGGGTTACACCTTTTAAGTCTCTAGTATAGGCCTTTGTCTATAAATATAAGGTTAATTATGCTTCTAGCGGTGCCTTATTGCCATATAATTGCTCCTAGAAGGGTAGCTAGCTTAAGGCCCTAGGTATTTATAGCTCTTAGTAGGCACTCTACCTATTATTTAGCAGTAATATAGATACCCCCCTACCGTGGGTAGTAGAGGTTTATATCTCCTAATAGAATAGACTCTATACCTTTAGTTTTTAGTAAGCTTATTACTAATATAATGTTCTCTGTTTATAGGACCCCTTTAACCCTAGGGTTATATATATTAATAATCTATACTAGTCCCCTATATATCTAAATTATTATTACTATAATATCTGGGTTAATTACCTACTATAACTATAAGGATAGGCTAATAGCCTTACTAATTATAAAGTATACGCGTGTGGCTGCTTTTAGTTTATATAGGAGCTGGAATCCTTAGGGGCAGTATATTAATTGTATATAGGCATTATAATACGGCTCTTATATAGCAAGGATATAGTGTTTCTCTGGGTTTAGGTTATCTAGTAAGGGCCTTACGAAACGGTGGTTTGTATTGCCGCAGTTATACTATATAATAGATAGGTGGCGGACCCCCGGCAAGGGTCCTTTACCTTTTCTTTATTCCTTACTTCTTCTATTTCTATTTTCTCTAGGATATTTAGAACTTCTATCTTTTATATTTATACCTTAGTTACTACTTATTTTATATAGAGCTTTCCATTCCCATATCTTATATTCCTACTAGCACTTCTATATCTAAATCTGTTATTATTTCCGGTTCTTCCCCTATTCTTATTAGTTAGCTATATACCCTTTAAGAGTTGGCTATAAATGTTATATTTACCGCGTTAAGTCTAATTCTTAATTATCCTAATCTTAAGCTTACTATAGCTGTCTATAAAGGTCTTCCTATAAGGCGTCCTCTCCCTTATATTCTCTATAACCCTTATATCCCTATATAGTCTAGTAATATCGCATAGCGTTGCTTTTAGCCTATTAAGGCTTAGGATAGCTAGCCTAGCCCTTTAGTATTAAAGGTAGGAAACGCTAGAAAGGCACCTACGCCCCCCTAGCTTATTACCTGTTATTTCTATTTATATAACCTAGCGTATAGTTATTCCTATAGCTATTAAGCCCTTACCTTCCGTCTCTTGTATTTAATATAATCTTCTCTCTCCTATGCCTTGTGTATGCTTTAGTGGCAGTTTACGTATTTTATTTAGTCTTAATTTAAGTAATGTCTTATATTATAGGGGCCTGTATAGTGGCCGCAGCACACCTATACTACGCATGTGGATTAGGTGTGTCCCTATTATATATAGCAATAGTATTATTTTAGGCGAAGTCTGTAGTTATAGAGCCTTATATTATATATAAGGCTATTTATAATAATACCTTTTTGGATAAGGAGTTTTTGCATTTCTAGTGTATATATGCTAATAATAAGGGAGCTATACGTTTAACTAGTGTCTCCCTAGCAAGTCTCTAGCGACCCTTATATTTTTTTATTGTTCTTATTATATACTTAGTTTATATTTTCCTATTATAGCTATTAGATTTAAGTAATCTTAAGTCCTAGTATAAGGCGTTCCGTTTGTTTTACTATTTTATATATAGTTGCTATATTATCCGCCTAGCGTCCCTTTTCTACCCTAAGGCTTAGGGGAATCGCTAAGACTTTAACTGGGTAATCTTCGCGGAGCACTTTTATGCTAATACGTTCTCCTAGCCTGTCCTTTACCCTTATAGCTTATTTCTTTACCTATTAGTTCCTTAAGGTAACTTTAATATCTCCGCTTCTAAGGTATTAGACTATAATAGCGTTATAAATCTCTGTAAAGACTTCTGTTTCTAATTATCCCCTAAACCCCTCTACTTTTTCTATATTTAGTTATATTATAATTATATACCTAGATATTATCTTTAGGGGGGTAGGTTTCCTATACTATAGAAGCGTAGCTATAGCGGCCTAGGTACGGTTTACCGGTAAGAAGGGGTTTTATTTATTTTTAATTTTGCTTAGCTATTAGAGGATTTAATTAAAGGTTTGCTAGAGGGGCGCATAAGGTTTACTAAACTGGCGGAGCTATTCTACTAGCTATATTAGTTCGTTATAGCTAATAGTTACTCCCCCGTAACTGCAGATACTAGATACGTTTAATAGGCTTTATATTTTATTAGATGCCTTCTTAATAGAGGTCTTTCCGCTTTATAGTGTAGTATTCGCCCGTTCTTGTTATAGAGGGTCATTACTAGGCGTGGTTTTGGTGGACGCGCGCGAGTGCAAACCACCGTTGTTTGACGTGTACCTCCCCTGCGATGCATGCATCTTAGGGGGATTCTCTAGGTGTTTTTTTTTTTAGGATTCTTTTGGTTGGTTTTGGTCTTTTTAGGCCAGGTGTAGTAAGAGCTCCAGTCTTAGGAAGGTCATTTAGGCATTAAGCAGATAAATAAAAATCTTTTATACAGCCGTTACTTACGTCCCTTCCCCTACTTTAGAACTTAACTGTCCCCTAGTTAAACTAATAAACTAGATAATATTAGAATAAATAAATAATTTTATAAAATCTATCTGTAATAAAGCCTTGTAGTAGGAACTATAGTGGACTTATTAATAGGCTGGGTATATAGGTAAATAAAAATTTAAATAACGTAATAATAACTAGTAGAGTAGTTGCCTAATAGATTAACTCTAATTATATTCTAAGATTTACTACAAAGAGAAGGAAACTATCTGTAGAGACTATACGTCTTTAAATATATAACTCCTCCCTATAGTAAAGGTTAAGTACGTTAGTATATTAGTACGTTAGTATATCGCGTTCCTATATTTCTACATTCCTATATTTCGAACTTATAACGTAACTAGCTATATAACTTAGCTACCCCTTATTCTATAGCTTAATCGGTTCTAGCGCCTCCTATATTATCTTAATTAACCCATTTATATCTATTCTTAGTAGTCGTACTACTACTAATATAAGGTCCGTAATACCATCTCCCTCCTCTTTATCTTTGTCCTTAAAGATATCCCCTATCTCTAAGTTATCTATTAAAGGTATAGCATTCCCGTCTTTAATTTAATAACTTTTATTATTCCTAATGCCTTCTATTATATCTTCTGCGTCTAATTATTATAACTAGCTAGTGACGTTAATTTTATTACTTAGTAAAGTTATACTATCTTATTCTTATTATACGGAGAAGAAGTTAGTATATATTGCGATTACATCTCCGTCTAGTTGCCAACCTTCCTCCTATACTAAGTGTACGCAAGTAAATATACAATTGTCTTATAATATTTAATCCATTTCTAACGCTAAATATATACGTTTTATTATTCTTTATAACCTTCTAGTTCCTTATCTAATCTTCTCTAGGGTTGTGTATATTAGTAGCGGCTAGGGGACTTAGGGGTAAGCTAGCTAAGGCCCTAGCTAAAGTTTAACGTTATTCTAATAAGGCGTCGCGGGCTCTAAAAGCTTAACTAAAAGCTTATACTTGCCTAAGCCATCTAATAAAGGTCTATAAAAAGGTGCACTTAAAGGAGCTTTGCTTAGTAGAGTAAGGTTTATTTAAGCTTAAGGCTAAGGAGGCTAAAAGGGGTTCTAATTAAGGAGGGGCGGAAACAACTAATATGCTAGTAGTGGGTCCCTTAGATAATCCGGCTCGTTTATTACCTTTAACTAATTCCTTTATCTTTAGCTCCTTTTTAATATTGCTTAACCTATTCTCTTCTAATACTCCTATACCTTTCCTATAGCATTCTTTAGGTTTTATAGTAGTTCCTAGGTAGTCTTATTATAGTTTGTCTACTTAACCTTATACTATATTTTATTATTAATGTCCTTATAACTAATAATCCTTAAAACTTACTATTTGTCTTCTTCTTGTCCTCTATATATATCTTCTTTATAGACTAGTAGCTTAATATTCCCGTATACTGGCTTTAGTATTATAATATACTATATAGGGTAGATCTTTATTTTGGCTGGTAGGTTTAACTTATATATAACTAGTAAAATTCTCTATATAATTTTAAAAGGTCTTAGTTTAATATAGTCCAACTTCTTGCTTAGTTGTTAACTCTTAAAATTTTTATATAGTAACCACACTTTATCTCCCTCCTTAAGATCTAGTCCCTTAGATCTCTTAGCGTTATAGTACCTTTTTATTCTTTCTTATACCTTTTTTACTAATTCTATAAGGTCTATATAAAGGTTTATTAATATCTTTATTCTTTTTTTTTTGCTATATTACTTGTTTTCTTTACTTATTATAGTAATAATAATATTCTTAGCTTATATCCATAATTTGCCTTAAATAGTAATATGCCTATTCCTTCCTATAGTGTTGCATTATATATAAACTATATAACTAGTAATAATAATACCCAATTATTCTATGCATAATTAATATAATGCCTTAGATACTATTCTAGCGTCTAATTTAATCTTTCTATTTAACTATCTGTCTATAGGTAATATATAATAGAAGTTACCGCTTAAACTCCTTATTTCGCTAAGAATACCTCCTAAAATACTGCTATAAATCTTAAATCTCTGTCTAATATAATCTTACTTAGTGCTTTATATCTTATAAATACTTCTTTAATATAGATTCTAGCGACATCCTCTACTAAAATTTCTTCTATACATATTATAAAGTAGCCCTATTTAGTTAACTTATCTACTATTACTAAGATTATATTATATTCTTGTCCGGTAATAAGATCTCTTAACTTTAGTAGCTTAATAATAAAGTCCTATAATATAACCTCCTATGGTCTCTTTGGTATTTTAATAGGTTATAGCCCTCCGTATAGCTTATGCCTTATTAGTTTATTCCTTTAGCAATCTAGACACTTCTTTATTACTTTTCTTATAATATTCCAGATTCTATTAATAATATACTCTTTTTATAGTCTTAATACTAAGCCTATTGCTCCATTATGTCCTTAAGTTATTCCCTTATAGAAATCTTCTATAAAATGCTTTGCTATACTTCTTAGGATATACTTTATTTCTTGATTTTTGTATATATCCATCTATAGATCTTTTAACTGTGCTTTTAGAATTCTTTATACCTAAAAGCTTTTTAATATCTTATAGACTCTTCTTAGTTTATTATCCTCTTAAGTTGCTATAAGTTTAGGGTGGTTATATCTAATCCATCTATCCTTATCTTTACGTAGTATTACTCCTAATAGTTTCTTATTATTCTATAATTTAGCCTTTCTACTAAATACATCTGCTCTTATATTTTTAGTTCCCTTAATATACTAAATTTTAAAATGGTATTTTGTAAGCATCTCCGCCCATCTAACTTGTTTATAATTAAGTTCTTTTATTATTAGGAACCCCGTTAGGTTCTTATAATCTATCTTAATTATAAATAGTTTTTCTGCGCCTTATAAAAATGCTCTCTATTTCTTAAGTGCTGCGACTATACCTAACAACTCTTTATTATAAACGTTATAGTTTAACTCTGGTAGTATTATCTTTCTATTATAATATAATACTAGGTGCTATGCGTCCTTATACTTCTATAGTAAGTATACTCCTAATATATAATTTAATATATTTATTTCCACAACCGTGTCTAGTCCTAGTTAGTAGATTTTAAGAATTAGCTCCTAGGTAAACAACTCTTTAAGTTCCTTAAACAACTTCTTTTATTTGTCTCCCTATACCTATAGTTCCTCTTTCTTTATAAGCCTAGTAAATGGTTTAATATTCTTTAACTATTATACTATAAACCTTCTGTAGTAGTTGCAAAACCCTAAAAATAACCTTAACTATATTATATTCTCTAGTTCTTGCTAGCTTACTATAGCTTTAATTTTCTTTAGGTCTATACTAATATACCCTAATTTAATAATAAATTTAACAAAATTAGTCTTCCTTATAAAGAACTCGCATTTCTTAATTGCTACTAGCATCTATTCTTCCTATAGTCTCTTTAAGACCTATTTAACGTGTTCTCTATGTTCTTCCTTAGTTATTAAGTAGATAATAATATTATTAAGGTATACTATAACAAACTCATTAAGGTATTCTCCTAATATACTATTAATTTATTTTTGGAATATTGCTAGTGCATTTATTAATCTAAATTATATAACTAATAGTTTATATAGTCCTTCTCTTAACCTAAAGGCTGCTTTCTATTTGTCGCCCTTCTTAATTCTAATCTAATAGTACGCCTATCTTAGATCTATTTTTATAAAGATTTATATATTGCCTATCTAATCCTAGATTTTACTAATCAAGGGTAAAGGATACCTATCCTTTTAAGTAATGCTATTTAACTGTCTATAATTAATACATAGTCTAAGTTTTCTGTTTTTCTTTAGTACGAATAATACTAAATAACCTACTGATAACTGTAATGGTCTAATATATCCCTTTTATAAGTTCTCTTAGATAAACTCCTTAAGCGCGCTTGCCTCTTCTTAAGTAAGCTTATAGGTTAGAAAGAACCTTAGACTTATTTCTAGTTCTAACTCTATTTTATAGTTCTATGCCGTATAATCTACTAGCTTTTTACTTTCTAGACTCTATAGTTTTTTGCTATACTTATAGTATCTTTTTAGTATATAACTTAAGCCTCGCTTAGTCTCTTTATATATCGCTCCAACTTAGTACTATACTAACTTAGTTTGCTGTTATATCTTACGTTATTATATATCCCTAATATTAACCTAACCTATAATCTAATTAATCCTTAGGTTATATTCCTGTAATTAAGGCATTTTTAATACTGCCTTATCCCGTCCTAATAGTGGGATATTAAAAGATATCTTAATTTGTCTTTCTTTAATGGTTATTTAAATAGGTCCTGTTTTAAGATTAATGATGCCTCCTCTATAGGCTATTAGATCTCCTAAAATCGTAACTAATAGGTAAGGCTGTTCCTTCTACCTATAAGGTAATCCCATTCTCTTAACTACTGCTAGTAAGATATAGTTTCGCGTTACTCTACTATTTATTAGTGCTTCGAACTGCTAATCTTACTAATTAACTTATAAATTTAGGTATTGTCCTTAAATTCCTTTAAGGGTCTAAGGCTCTACTACTAGCTCCCTTTAGTTCTATAGGCCTCCACTTTTCCTAATTATTGGCTGCTTAATTCTATCGCGCTTAGCTTATTCTTTAGCCAATACCTAGTTCGCTTTTTATCTTCTATATATTATAGATACGTATTCTTTAGGCATTCCTACTACTATTATCCGTCTAAGCATTCTTCTATAAGGAATTTTTCTAGTTAAAGTATTAAATCCTCTAATTCTTAAACTTCTACTAGATGCCATCCGTGTATATATTTAGCCCCCTTCTACTAGCCCTATGGAGTGGAAGGACTATACTATAGACAGTAAATGGGAATGGCCAGAACTAGAGAGAATAGAAGTCAAATAAGCACTTCTCTCTAGCTC
>Ga0307515_10004384_pt1 | contig 29255 bp, 28 predicted proteins | sample 17_EM_MG_FD_194513 | JGI IMG/M metagenome (GOLD analysis project Ga0307515, IMG submission 194513) | Populus trichocarpa ectomycorrhiza microbial communities from riparian zone in the Pacific Northwest, United States - 17_EM | ecosystem: Host-associated > Plants > Roots > Unclassified | place... | reverse complement strand
ACCTGCAGATATCTACAGATCTGCGGGGTTTATACTTTGACCTGCAGAAGCCTGCATAAATTTGCAGATTTGGCAGGGTTTAAACTTATAGTTGCAGCGAAACCACACTAAGACTACAGATTCGGGCAATAACCTTCATTGGCCTGCATAGACCTTCACACGACTACATAGACCTACGTTGGCCCGCATGGGTCTGCCGAAATCTGACGGTTTTTACAAGCTTAATGTGCGGTGAATGCATTATTTGCAAGATAAAAGTAGCTAGGTGAAGCAGCGGTGGAGGAGCTTGAAGGTTAATATTATTTGTAATGAGTTTGTTTCATTCTTTCGAGTCCCAATGTTTCGTACTAGTAGCACCATCGGCCGCCAGATATCTGCAGTCCGGTCAGATCAAATCTGTCAGATTAGCGGCCGGCCTGGGTCAAAAATTTCGTGGCCGGCACAGATCATGCTCAGATCTGACCGGACTGACCGCTTCGGAACACTGCATGCCTCTTGAGAGTGTACTGGGAGCATAGAGCCAAGTAGGCTGGGAGTGTGTCATCGAGTGCAATTGGGAGTGTACTTGAGAGCGTGCTCGGCAGTGTGTTTGAGAGCATCCTGAGAGCGTCTTGAGAGCTTACTTAGGAGCGTACAGTCAAGCAGGCTAGGAGTGTGCCATCGAGTGCAATTAGGAGCATCCTTGAGAGCAAGCTCGGGAGTGTACTTGAGAGCGTACTCGGAAGTGTACTTGGGAGCGTACTCGGAGTGTACTTGGGAGCGTCTTGAGAGCTTACTTGGGACCGTACTGTCAAGCAGGCTGGGAGTGTGCCATCGAGTGCAATTGGGAGCGTCCTTGAGTGCATGCCTGGGAGTGTACTTGAGAACGTACTCGGAGGTGTACTTGGGAGCGTACTCAGAGTGTATTTGAGAGCGTCTTGGAGCCTACTTGGGAGCATGCAATGAAGTGCATTTGGCAGTTTGGTTTCAAGCTTGTTGAATGCACCATGATGTATAGTATCAAGCGCACATAATCGCATGCGTATCATAGTAATCTAGTCAATGTGCTGGTCCATAGGACGTCATAGTGCCATGCGCCAAATATGCTATGGATTACCATCCCAAAAACAGCTTCTCTATGAGTTACACGTCGTGTAAGGTCATTTTTCCTGGTGTCTGGCTGTATATCTGTCACTGTATATATATCTGCCATGGTGTATCTGCCACTGTGTCTGCTGTGTTGTATATCCGCTGCTGTATCTGCCACTGTGTATCCGCTACTGTTTATCCCACCTGCTATCCGCTGCTGTTTATCTGACACTGGTATCCGCTGCTGTGTATCTGCCGCTGTGTATCTGCCGTTGTGGATCTGCTGCTGTTCATCTGCCACTGTGTATCTGCAACAGTGTATCTACCGCTGTGTATCTGCCCCTGTGTATCTGCCCCTGTGAATGTGTATCTTGATCCGGTACTGTATATCGGGTGCTGTATCCGCCGCTGTGTATCTGCCACTGTATATCTGCCACAGTGTCTGCTGTATTGTTGAGAGTGATCGAGTAAAAAGAGAGATTGAATTATCTATCTTACAAAAGTTATTGTCTACCAAACTATCCAATTGTTGAATCTATGCCTTTATATGCCTAAGAAATTGGAAGTTTCCTGGAGATGGCAGAGTGGCACCGGCAGTGGCAAATAGCGGGTGGTGAGTGAATATTTGTGAATGACTCTACACAAATGACGCAGTGCATTAGCAAGAACTCTCCAATCCTGTCTAGCAGCTGCAATGGTGTTCTAAAAACTTGTAGGTATTTGGGATAAATCCTGAGTCAACATGTGGATTTCCACCATAGTTTCCACCACTATATCTGCCACTGCTACATGCACTACAGCGCAAGTTCACCCAACCAATAAGAATGCTTTGAGTAGACAAACCAAGTGTATAACTATTAGATCAAGCTGCACGACTGACTTGATATATATTCCCCCTCTAGAGTGAATATTTCCTATGACACCGGGAAAAATGACCTTACGCGACGGGTAACTCATAGAGAAGCTGTTTTTGGGACGGTAATTCATAGCATATTTGACGCGTGGCACTATGAATGTCCTATGGACCTACATGTTGACTAGATTACTATGATACGCATGCAATTTTGTGCGCTGGATACTAAACATCACTGCATACAACAAACTTCAAAGCAAGCTGCCAGATGCACTTCATTGCACGCTCCCAAGTACACTCCTGATTGCACTCGATTGCACACTCACAGCCTGCTGGACTGTACGCGCCCAATTGCTCTCGATGGCACACTCCCAGCCTGCTTGACTTACGCTCTCAAGTAAGCTCTCAAGACACTCCCAAGTACACTCCCGGGCATGCTCTCAAGGACGCTCCGATTTGCTCTCGATGGCACACTTCCCAGCCTGCTTGACTTACGCTCTCCAGTAAGCTCTCAAGACGCTCCCAAGTACACTCCCGGGGATGCTCTCAAGGACGCTCCCAATTGCTCTCGATGGCACACTCCAATCTTGCGTGACTGTATGCTCTCAAGATGCTCTCAAGCACACTCCCGAGAACGCTCTCAAGGACGCTCCCAACTGCACTCGATGGCACACTCCCAGCCTGCATGACTGTACGCTCCCAAGTAGGCTCTCTAGAAGCTCTCAAGCACACTCCCGAGAACGCTCTCAAGCCCGCTCCCGATTGCACTCGATTGCACACTCCCAGCCTGCTTGACTGTACGCTCCCAACTAAGCTCTCAAGACACTCCCAAGTACACCTCCCAGTCGCTCTCAAGTACTCTCCCAATTGCACTCGATGGTACACTCCCAATCTCACTTGACTGTATGCTCCCATGTATGCTCCTGCATTCTCAATCTAGAGACTTGCTGAGTCGCAGACGCCAGGCACCGGGAGGCGTGAGGCTGGGGGCGTATGGCAGGCAGTGTTTGGTGGATGGTGGGCGGCGTGTGGCGTGCGGCGTGTGGCAGGTGGCATGCTGTGTATGTTCGCCGAAATCATGACGTCAGTTGATATTATAGTCTGAACTTTATCTTTAGTGCGGCCACCACGACAAGATCTCACGATGCCTCACGGTCAAGGTGTTGACAATTGCAGCCTGGGATACTGCAGGAAAGGTAGGCAATTGGATCTCGTGGAGAGCAGATCTCCAACTCAGATTTTCCGACGGAATCTGCTGCCCGCTTCCCACCGATTGTGGGTGTATGTGTGCACATTCTGTCCAGGGCTGATGGTGATGATGGCGATGGTGACGATGGCGATGGTGATGATGGCGATGGTGATGATGGCGATGCTGATGATGGTGATGGTGATGATGGCGATGGTGATGATGGCGATGGTGATGGTGTTGGTGATGGTAATTATAGTACCAGAAGCACTTAGACAAGTAGGTTGGCTACGTCAACATTAGCATCAAAGCTTCCACAGCCTTAGAGCCTTTTACTAGCCAAAGCTTCCACAGACCTAGAGCCTTCTATTAGCCAAAGCTTCCACAAACTCTGAGTTTTCCATCGGCGAAAAGCTTCCCGTGGAAAACTCTACTTCTCCCGAATATGCTCCTACATGCTCGATCCAGTGACTTGTTGAGTTGCAAACGCCAGGCACCGGGAGGTGCGAGGCTGGTGGCGCGTGGCATGTGGCAGGTGGCGGGTAGCAGGTGGCCGGCAGCCGAAATCATGACGTCGGTCTATATCGGATTCTGAATGTTATCTTTAGCGAGCCCACCACGACCAAATCTCACGATGCCTCATGACCATGGTGTTGACAATTGCAGCCTGAGATTCTGTAGGAATGGTGGAAAATTAGATTTTGGGGAGAGCAGATCTCCGACTCAGATTTTCCAGCGGAATCTGCTGCTTGCTTGCCACGGATTGTAGGCGTATGTGTGCGCATATGGGCTGGGGCTGATGGTGATGATGGCGATGGTGATGATGGCGATGGTGATGATGGCGATGGTGATGATGGCGATGGTGATGATGGCGATGCTGATGATGGAGATGGTAATGATGGCGATTGTGATGGTGTCAGTGATGGTGATCACAGTTGCAGAAGCACTTAGACAAGTAGGTTGGCTATGTCAATGTTAGCATCAAAGCTTCTACAGACATAGAGCCTTCTATTAGCCAAAGCTTCCACAGACTTAGAGCCTTCTACTAGCCAAAGCTTCCACAGACCTAGAGCCTTCTATTAACCAAAGCTTCCACAAACTCAGAGTTTCCCATCGGCCAGAGGCTTCCAGTGGAGGAAAACTCTACTCCTCCTGAAGCGTGGCTCTCTCACGCAGGCTCTCACGCAGGCTCTCACGCAGGCTCTCACGCAGGCTCTCAACTAGGCTCATAAGCAGGCTCCCAAGCAGGCTCTGAAGTAGGCTCCAGAGCAGGCTCTAATGCAGACTCGCAGCGATAGTGTATACAGTACCAGTATAACAGCAGGCAGTGAAGAGTAGTATAAGTCCATCTCCGACCGGCAGCCTTACACGGTTCCATAGGCCCATGCGTACATCTCAATGTATCGACTATAGATAACGATAAGCTGTGCGTCGCACGTGGGTCCACGGGAAGCTTGCTATGAGCTGCGCGTGTGCATCTGTGCGCGTAGTGCAGCCTATAATCGATTTGCACTTTGGCCGATGAATGCACACTGCGGATTGGTTTTGGGAGACACATGTAAGGAGAGATACTCGAGGATAATAAAGTGCTAATTGACATTTAGTCACTGCTCAGAGTGGGGGATACACCGGTTCCCTTGATGTTTATGTCCGACGGAACACATCGCTCGAATTTAGTGGGCGACAAGAATGAGTGGCCTGTATATATGACAATTGGCAATCTATGTTCAAAGATCCGCCAGATGCACTCAACGCACAGCATCGTAATGGTCGCTCTCCTGCCGATTCCAATCAAGAAACCCAATATTCCTCTGAAGCAACTGGATGTACAGCGGCAGACAAACCGGGAGGTTGTAACGGCACGGCTGCACGTGACGTGTCCAGGGCCGGGTAATGGCAATTATATATACTGGGCTCGCCATGAGCCTTAGATCTCTAGCGATAATCTTACCTATACATCTACACGTCTACATATATAGTCACTCGAGTCCACGTGTGCAACCATATCCCTATACAGCCGGACGCTGGCGTATGCGTCCTTACAGTAGAATCGCTCTTTCAGTAAATGGATATGTTTCGCTCACGGGATTTGCGAGTTTACATCTATTCCGACGCGTCAACATCAGCAAAATGTATTTTAGTCACTGGAAGCCTCCAGGAGTGTCTGAGAGGATGTGGAGTGTAAACTTAGATGAGTAAATTTCAGGAGAGTATCTGACACTAGGAGGGCATTCCGGCCGGCCTTCAGAGTAACTGGGATCCCTGATGACTGGTACTGGCGAGCCATGGGAGTGATTGTGATAAGTTTGGGAACACCTTGGAGTGCTGGAGAGAACTTTGGGTGCACCTGGGAGCACCTGGGAGCACTGGCGACAAGTCTGGGAGCGCCAGTGACAAGCCTGGGAGCGTCAAAGACAAGTCTGGGAGCGTGGACGCCAAGCCTGGGAGCGCGGATGACAAACCTGGGAGCACCTGGGAGCGCCAGCAACAAGCCTCGGAGCCCCTCAAATCCCAGTGAAGCAGTCTGGGAAAACGAGATCTTCTTTGGGAATGGTGCTGGTGCGCCTAGAAATCATAGCTACTACTTATCGTTCAACGATTTTTACAACTCATGCATTCAGTTTGTATTCTCATCTCTCTCTCTATATAGCTACCCATCTACACACAGTATATCTGGACTGGCTGCAGGCGGTGCTTGAGAGCAATTCGAGGAGCGCCTGAAAATGATGATCGAGTGAACTCAGAGATACACTCAGAGGCCAAGATTGTGCAAGGTTGGAGATGTACTTGGAGGCCATCAGCGTGAGAACTTGCAAGCCGTAATGGAGCGAGTTTGGTGATACACTTGGAGGCCGTGATCGAGCATGTCTGGAGATGCACTTGGAGGCCACGATCATGCGAACTTGCAGGCTGTAATTGAGCGAGTTTGGAGATGCACTTGAACGACCTGATTGTGCGAACTTGGAGGCCGTAATCGAGCGACTTTGCTGATACACTTTGGAGGCTGTGATCGAGCGAGATTAGATGTGTATTTAGAGGCGGTCGATGGACGGCGCACCGGGTGCTGAGAATCTATTCATCAGTTTGTTGACTCTCAACCGTGGGAATGTGACAAGGTAACTTTACCTTTGAGCACTCATGGCGACCTGGCTGATGGCGGTCGATCGTGTAGGGAGGCACGCCGGAAGCTGAATATATATTCAGGGGTCAACTCGTAAACATGAGAATGAAGGGAAGACAAACAATCTCGGGTGGATGCAGTACTTGGTGTATGCTGTAGTTGGTGTATGCTGAACTTGGTGTATGCTGTACTTGGTGTATGCTGTACTTGGTGTATGCTCTACTCGGTGTATGCTGAACTCGGTGTATATTGTACTTGGTGTATGCTGTACTTGGTGTCAAGTCATCATCATGGCATGCCGAGATAGAGAGGGATGACTTAACTTTGTGTTCCGCGATGATGGTAGAGTTCTGGACGTGAAAGGGAGAGATGGGGGATGAAGATGAGAATGATGTGGAGGATACGAGTGGTTGTGAGAAATCAGGGCTACAACTTGCCTGATTGGGTTGGGAAGACCTCGTATCGGTGTAATTACACGCCGGATCGGGACTCGTGCATGCCGTATTGGGGATGGTAAATTGACTCGCACAGGAAATTCTATAAGTTCCGGTTCCTCATAATGATTAGCTCTATCTCTCTCCTTCTCGTCCTCAACTCTACCGTCACCTAACAACAAGAAGTTAAATCATACTCTCCATGCCATGATGAAGAGTTAAAACTGAGTACAGCATACACCCAGTGCAGCATACACTCAGTGATGCATACACCGTCTACTGCATCATCCCAAGATCGACTGTAACCCAGCCAGTCTCTCAGTGGACCGGGTTGTACTCAATTCTCTACATTCCCACAACACGAGTATACCAATGAATAGAGTGTCAGCATCCATCACACATGCCTCCCGATCTACCGCCACCAGATTCACTGCCACCAGTTTCACTGCCTCCAGATTGACCACCTTCAGATCAATCGCCTCCAGATCAACCGCCTCCAAGTACTCCTCCAATCTTGATGGATCATGGCCTCCAAGAGTATCTCCCAATACATTCAATTCCGGCTTCCAAGTGCATCTCTGAGTTCACTCGATCTCGGCCTCCAAGTGCATCTCCCAATTCGCTCAATCACAGCCTGCAAGTTCATCTCTGAGTTCAGTTGATCTCTTGGTCTCCAAGTGCATCTCCAAACTCGCTCAATCACGGCTTCCAAGTGCATCTCTAAGTTCACTTGATCTCTCGGTCTCCAAGTGCATCTCCAAACTCAGTCGATCCCGGCCTCTAAGCGCAACTCTGAGTTCACTCAATCTCAGTCTCCAAGTGCATCTCCAAACACGCTCTATCACAGCTTCCAAGTGCATCTCCAAGGAGTGACGGCGGTTGTACCGAGATATAGAGGTAACGGAGGTGGACAGAGTGATGGGGAGTATATGTTCGGCAGACCCCGGAATAGATAGACATCATCTCATTTCCATCTCATCTTATTATAAAATGAAAATACACACTCTATCTTACCCAACTTTTGGTCTCACTCACTCTATCTGAGATTTTGTGGATCCACGCAATTGACTGGATCTTCAACGCCGGGTAGTATCATATCTTCACACCAGATTTCAACGCTGCTCGAACAAGATCCGCTCTTTCTCAAGAAATCCGTTTGGATGTCGCGAGAGGTGTGGCAGACTGTTGATAGTGGGCTCTCTGCCTTCTAGCTCCATCGTTTCACCACAATGGGCTCCAAGTGGCGCATCTCTAAGTTCTCTCAATTGGCATGTCCAGGTGCTCCTCCGATTACGCTCAAGTACCATCTGCGGCCAGATTGACCGTATGTATATATATAGACAGACTTAAATAATCCATGCCAGAAGATGATGTAGCGAATCTTGTGACTGTAACAAAGACGAATATGACAAGATGAAATGCCTTGTGGTTATGTCAGAACCACTGCTGTCAGAATACAGCTCCAAGTCTCCCGCAGAGCTGCGGGGCAGTCTCAGATGCTGTTGAAGGATTTCACAGAGCTGCGCAGCAGTCTCGGCTACTCTCGATGTAACCCACAGAGCTGCGCAGCGGTCCCGGCTTCTTTCGAAGTCTTTCGCAGATCTGCGCAGAGGTCTCAAGAGCTCCAGAATTCGACTATTCAATAAGTCAAATCTCGTAGCATCCTGAATGCATCTCCATAACTGCAAGTACTTTCAGGAGCACCTGAGAATGCTCTTGCAGAGTCTCAGAGCACTTTGCAAAGCTCCAGGGGGGTCTGGGAGCATCTAGAAGTACTTTCAAGCACAGGTGAGATCACGCGGAGTGTCTGGGAGGATTGCGTGTTGCTTCCGGACCTATTTACATCTTGCTGATGAATTATAAGTCAAAAATTGACTAAACCTGAATGCGACAACTCGGAGACCTTCTGATTACACGAGCGTTGAGTTTGAAGATATTCATCCTTCAATCAGGTGAATTGTCAATAGCAGAGATGATTTTGAAGATGTACTTGGCAGCGAGACGCATTAGCGGCCAACAATGCCGACAATTGCTAGAAGCTGAGAGACAACTCCTACACACGTCCAATGAGAGGAAATCGCATACAACCTATTGCTACATGCACAATTTCCAGCGACTGCAGTCAATTCAGCAGCACCAAGCGATGCAGAGATCACGATTGATGAGAACAACCATATTACTCCTGAACGCGTACAACTGACGAGAACCTAACAAGAAGTCTACCTCTCATGATCACAGTGCGCATACGCAGGTGACGCTGTCTGAGAACAAAATCCGCCTACCGAGATCAACTACATGATGAAAGTTCACTTATGGAAGAGATGCTTTCCAGCGAAGCTCACTTACGATGAGAATGAGGGTATTGTGATTGCATACTTGATGTCCACATACGATTTTGGCGAATACCCACCGCAATGACCGCGTATGCTACAGAGAGAAAGAAACTTGCCATTCATTTGACACCGCTGCGGTCATTTCTGGTCATGTGAATACCAATACCGCCAGATTCAATTCTGCCACCAATAACTATGATGCTAAGAATGCTGAGGGTCGACCTACAAGCCTCCCAAGGCTGAACTGTGCTGAGCGCAATGACTTTCGGAAGGACTGCGGATGCTGCACCTAGTGTTGGCAACAGGTCCGGGTAACATGGCAGCGGTCCGGGTTCGGACAGTAACAACGGGTCAGTTCGGTTCTAGACCCATCCAAAAACCCGACCCGCTGCCTCTTGGCGAGCCAAACCCGGACGGGTACCTGTCAACCCGCGGGTTTTGCAGTGTTTGGCTCAACCAGTCGGTTTCAATCTCCGGCTCTGCGTTTCGGGTTTTTCTATATATGGTCGCATTCTGATATCCAACTGTTACATACAAAATATTGACCATGGTACTGCATTGTCATTTTCTGATGTATTGACAACCTTTATATAGCCAACAAGTAGAGAGTTGCTCCCTACCCCATCCTGAAAATGAGCGTCAATGGAGCGTCAACAATTGATGGTCTTGCATCTTGGGTAATCTAAGTGGCGCTTAATCGCACGTAACTATAAACAAGTGATTTGCAGCCTTGATGAGCAATGAAGCAAATGATATTCCCGCAATAGCCTCCTGAACTGTAACAACTTATTTCGTTGACAAAGGTGCAACTAAGTGTTCACTAGCGTTTTAGACTAGAAAAATGGCCACAACTGAGTATATGGACTTTAACAGCGACAGCACGCTTCGATAAACCATGATCGAAGGCCCAAGACCATTGACACTCAGTTGACGCACAGTTTCATGATTGGGCGGGGAGCGTGTCGCATTCTTTTTTGCCCATAAAGGATGGCAACACTTCCATTATGTGTAATTACTACCAAATCATGTTTTTATTACCCGACTTACAGGACTAAAAATCGTTGACCCTCCGTTGATGCTCATTTTTAAAATGGGGCAGGGAGTGTCTCGCTTTCTTTTTTGCCTATAAAGGTTGTCAATGCTGTTGTTATTTATAACTACTACAAAATTACTTCATAATTACCAGACTAAGAAGATTTAAAATCGTTGACACTCTGATGACGCTCATTTTGAAGAAGCAGCAGGGAGCGTGTAGCTTTTATTTGTGCCTATAGAGGGTGGAAACACTTCCATTATGTGTACTCCCTGCCAAATCGCGTAGTTATTACCCGACTTATAGAACCAAAAATTGTTGACCCTCCGTTGACGCTCATTTTCAAGATGGGGCAGGGAGCGTCTTGCTTGCATTTTTGCGTACAAAGGTTGTCAATGCTGTTGTTACGTATAACCACTACAAAATTACATCTTAATTACCAGACTAAGAAGACCCCAAATCATTGATGCTCTGTTGACGCTTATTTTTAAGATGGGGTAGGGAGCGTGTTGCTTTCTCTTTTGCCTATAAAGGGTGGCAACACTTCCATTATGTGTATTCACTACCAAATCGCATGTTTATTACCCGACTTACAGCACCAAAAATCAGTGACGCTTGGTTGACGCTCATTTTGCCACGGGTGTAACTGCAATATGGAACCATTCACTTTGGCATAGTATATCAATGATGGTCTTGTGGCAGCCATCCTGTGCTGTTCATATACGTTCTCCTTTCTAACTACATTGTTCTTTAATGATGCATATAAATATACCCTTTAAGATATACTTTAAAGTGTCCGCTAATTGTAGATAATAACAATATCACAATTCCTGTTCCCTTCAGTCAACTCTTGTCTTCGCTGTCATGTTTACTCAAAAGGCTACTGTCGTCTACAGAATGGCTGTCAGCTGCATTACCACTTAGCTGATAGTGTACTAACCTGTGGATGGACCTTCATCAGTCAGTAAATCTGGAATAGAATCATTATCGCGCATGTGATCCTTGGCATATGGATCAAGATTGAAAAATTCAGTGCTGGGAAGCAGAGTATGTATATACAGATACTAGGTATGGTGGGGGCTTTGCCGCCCCCTTCGGTAAAAAAGAATCCTAAACCCCAAAACCCATGAAATCCAGCCAGCTCTCAGCCGGTTCACATCACGTCCAGCCAGCCGAGAGCCCGCCCATCAAGATTGCGTCCAGCCAGGGCAGAGTTAGCCCGTCCACATTATGTCCAGCCAGCCGAGAGCCAGCTCGTACAGCCAGCCAAGAGCTAGCCTGTCCAGATTGCATCCAGCCAGCTGAGAGCCGGCCTGTGCACATCGCATCCAGCTAGCGAAGAACCATCTGAGAGTGAGTATGTCAGCGTTGTCTAAATCGTCTCCAGCCGGCCAAAAGTCAGCCCGTCCAAATCATATTCAGTTGACCAAGGTCAGCCCGTCCATATCATATTAAGTTGACCAAGAGCCAGCCGATCTTGACCGTGTCCAGCAAGCAGAGAGCTAGCCCGTCCACCCGTCTCGATCGTCTACAGATATTCGAGAGCCAGCCCTTCCAGATCACGTCCAGATAACGTCCAGTGAGCCGAACCTGTACAAATTGTATCCAGCCAGTAGAGAACATGCCCGTCTCGATCGGCTCCATACATTTGAGAGCCAGCCTGTCCAGATTGCATCCAACTACCAGAGGGCGAGCCCGTCCAGATCATATCTAGCCAGCCGGGAGCCAGCCCGTCCAGATCGCATCCAGCCAGCACGTCAAGATCGTTTCCAGCAAGTTGAGAGCCAGCCCACCCAGATTGCGTCTAGCCAGCTCGGATTGCTGACCAATAGCTGTTGTGAGAGCCACACTCAAGCAAAGCGCCACAGTTCACTAATCATGACTGAAAAAGACCATCTACCAACCAATGAGCATTCTGTAATTTGCCATAGTAAGATGGTATGTACCACCATCAACCAATGAGAATGCTTCGAGCCGACAAACCATGTGTATATATTATAGATCCGGGGGGCACACCTTCTGTTTCGGAGCGTTGAGATCTCCCACTGTCATCAGGTGGAGCAGGTGGCGTTCCGGGCCTCGGCGGCACCGGTTGTGGTGGAGGTGCACCCGTGCCTTTGCGACTCCAGCGAGTCTGTTGATTCTTTGCTGTGCCATCGTGGCAAGGAAGACAGCCGTCCTTTTGATTTTCATGAACCATTGCCAGGTGTCTTTCTATCGCAGCCTTCATCTTGTTATGCCCGGGAAACACAACACCCCGCTTCCTCTCTTCCCGGACTTCAGCGTGAGGTTTGTTCATTAGTTGTTGCGTTTGCTCTATTGCAGTGCGCGAAAACCAATCTTTAGCCATTTTGGCCATATTCAAGGCAAGACGCATGTCGGACTGTTCAAGCTGTACCTGACCTCCTTGTCTTGCCATAGTAGCTGACATGTTGAAAACCTACAAGAAATTAGTTGCTGCTTCTAGAGTGAGATTCGGCAGATACCTCAACCATATACGACTCTGGAGCCTCCTCTAAGGTCGTTAATGCCTGTTGCGTCCAGTCCCAGCGACGTTTATAACCAAATTCGTCTGCGGAAATCCCAGAACTGACTACATTGTGATATTCAATTTAGCGAACTCTGCGGACAAATACCTGGGTCAACCATGGAGGTTTCCCGTTATGGGAAGTGATATTTTGGTCATGTAGCTCTCTACGTACCGCAGCTGTGCGTTACATTGTCAGCTGACCGTCGTCTAAATTGATATGGATTGGCTCACATCTGATTGCATGCTGCTTCGTATTCTTGCTGCTTCCGGTTTTATGTATTATTGATAAAAGTGTGTCCTGGGTCATATTTTCGGTGGCTACAATTGCAGCATTGCGGTGGACTAACAGGTCTCTGTCTTGCTGCTGTGTCTCACCGGGTGGCGCATTGTTTAAAGTGCCTGTTGTTCAGCTCGATTCGGCTCCAATCGCACCTGGTAGAAGTGTTTCTGGAGCCATGACTTGCTGTTGTGGAATGGTGAGGAAGATGATCACGAAAAGAAGTGGGAAGTCGTGAAGATCATACAGTTAGCTACATGTCAAAATGGAATGAGTGACATCCGACTTGCACCTTCAATTCAAGCTGAATCTGGCTGCGTATAGCTGCACTGAGTATAGCTGCAGGGGATTCCAATGGTCCCACGATTTGCAGTAAGTCGGTCCGATGTTGTTTTGTTGCTCACAGGGATACATCGTGATAACTGACAGCTGATATATCATTGTTGATAGATATAAAATGGACATTCTTTGACGGAAAGGACATCTCGTGATGTTTGTCTCACCACATCGCCGGGATCTGATACGAATCACACCCTAACCATCCAGTTTGAATGTATGGTCAGCATGCCTATTCCCTGTGCAGTGACAGTCAAAATGCTGATTTTGCTATATTCAAATTGATCGAACCTACCAACCTTGACATAAAAAACGTAGCTCGCCTCCATGTGGTCCATATCTTCCAACTTCCAACATCTCGCCCAACAACGAGTTCAACACAAGATTCAATGGTCAATGCTCTGAAAAATAACCTTTCACAACCTCCAGCGGGCAAATACTGCAAATTGATAAAGAAATCCATATGACAACATCATCAAGCGAGTAGAGGCAAGCTTGGCTTGGAGGCAGAAAGAGTCCGAGCGTTGGGAGCTTTGTGCAGCTTACGATCTAAAAAGAAGCTTTCGGCGGAGAAACGATGGGAAACGCGCTCTTTAAGCAACAAAGAGAAAGAGAAATGGATCGAGGATTATGTGGCTAGAGAGACTGCTGTGGCAAGAAAGCGAGTTCAAGACGCAGAGACAGCGATCATGCAAGAGCAGGAACATATGAGGAATGTTGAAAAGGCACGATCGTCAACCAGTAAGCTTGAAACAACCTTTGTGGAGGTATTGAATGCTACCGGAGACAGTCTGAGCGATCTTGCATGTTCCGAAGATGGGGAGGATGGGGAAGACGAGGATGATGATGAAGATGATTCAGAGCTTGGCAAGCTGAGCGAAAATGACGAACCTGGCTGGGAGATGGGCACAATCTCCAAAACGGTACAGCACCGCATGGAGAGCTTTCAGCAGAAGCAGATAAGGTTAGATGAACTGACGCAACCAGAATGGGAGGATGCGGCCGACTAGTTCCGTGAGAGAGATATGAAGTACAGGACGACTGAAATGAAGGTTCCGGCAGTTGTGAAGCCTCAAACTGATACGACAGCAGCCACACTATCACCGACAACAATTGCAGAGCTTATGCAGGTTCTTGATATTGTCCCCAGACAATCAGAAATGCCGCAAGTGCCGTCTCGACAGGGAAGTAGTCAAATGAGTCTGGGTTCGGAAAAACCTCATGAATACAATCACATAGTATATCTCATGCCCGACGCGGTGCCCTATTCGTCACAGATGAAGATTGGGACGCCAGTTCAACCGGTGAGCTTGTACCCCAACATAAAGCGTCGCCAGGTAATTCCCATATAGAAATTGGATTCGGACGAAGACATGTTGACGGCTCCTGCGTCACCGGAAGAGTAGATAGGCAAGTAGCTATTTTTGGCGACGTATCTCAAGTAAGAGCAATTTGTACCTACTTTGTTACGTGTCAGCTTTTTCTGGATTACAGTGACCAAATTGTGAGACAGGATTATTCATCAGTGTGTGTGCAAGGGTCGTACGGGCCATGCAAACGTTCTAGACTCCAAATTAAGTTGATTGACGAACTATGAACTGTATATGGTGTTGCCTGTTACGGTTAAATCACAAAGCAAAACCCAAAACTGAGATGAAATTTACTAACAAAGTTTGACTCAGTGATGTCATACAACTCATAGAAGGAGCGATCAAGGCACATCCAAAACCCGGATAAATGACAGCCGTCAGGTTGCATTAATCCATGCAGCCAACTACTCAACGCTCCGCTCAGACCTCCTGCATATGGTTGAGAAATTGAACATTGCTTATAGTATCTAATGGAAACCAAGGAGAATGAGCTGGATAAGGAATGGTGAGGACGTCGGGCTATAAATATCTAAAACTAGGGCATGGATTTTTATCCGTTAAATTGCCGGCCGAAAGAACTGAAACAGGATCGACCTACATCATTCATCATGCAAATGACGTGTATGGTGGTGGCTCAGAAACTGAGATGTCTCGAAGATTTTGGATTCAAATGATAATACACAGAAACGGTATACTGGCTGCCAAAAAAGACTGTATGGATTATATGTACAATTGTTGAGCACCCAATGACTGTTAGTATGTATCTAAGGTGAGCTCAAAGGTGAGCGTCAATGGAGCGTCAACCATTTTTGGCATTGCATCGTGGAAAATCCAGAAGGATTCGCTGCAACATTCACTCATAATCAACCTATAGCCCGCCTTTCTAGTCAAAAATGGTTGCAATAACATCACTACAATGTCCTAAAAGTGAAAGTCAACGGAGCATCAATGACTTTTGGCCTCGCATGATGGGAAATGCAAGTGTTGTGCGGCTACATTAAGCCATAGTCGAACTATCAGCCGCCTGTCTAGGCGAAAGTGGTTGTGACAACATCGCTGCTATGTCCTAAAAATGAGCGTCAAGGACTTCTGGCATTGCATCTTGGACATGCAAGGGCCGAACGGTGACATTAAGCCACAATCGAACCATCGGCCGCCTTTCTGAGCAAAAATGCTTTCGACGACTTTGTCACTATGCCCCAACAATGAGTGTCAACAATTTTAGGCCTTGCATCTTGGAATATCAAGGGGCTATGCGGCTACGTTGATCCTGAATCGAACTATCGGCTGCCTTTCTAGACACAAATGCTTTCAACGACTTCGTCACTATGAACCAAAAATCAGTGTCAACAGAGCGTCAACCATTTTAGGCCTTGCATCTTGGAATTTCAAGGGGCTGTGAGACTACTTTGATCCAGAATCGAACTATCGGCCGGCTATCTAGGCAAAAATGATAATGACAGGAGCGTTACAATGTCCCACAATGTACGTCCACAGAGCGTCAACAGAGCGTCAACGATTTTTGATCTTGCATCTTGGTTAATCTAACAGCAATGGAACGCAGATGAACCACAATTAACCCATCCGCAGCCTTTATTGGCAAAAATGCTGGTGACGATGTCGCGTCCATCTCCTACTATTGAGTGCCCGCAGAGCGTCAATAGTTCTTGTGGAGGCTAAGAATGCTACACAGCAATGTACTGCATTGTGCTGTTCCTAAATCGAGATATACATGGTCAGTCTTTGCAATCTGACCTTGTATACAACTTCACAAATATCCATGCAAGGTCTTAAAGATCTGATTCTTGTACCTGTAGCAGTAGGTTCAATATTTAAGAACCGGCAGTCTGCTTTGCTGTATGGTTACTTTCGGCAGTCATTCTAATCGGATTACCCAGCTTTCTAATTCTTACCGCCACGTCGGATTGAAAACCTTTGAACACCTCATTGCTCGAGGATATGGTCTCTGCCAATAATGAACATGTCTTCATTCGTGATTTGAGCGACCATACTTTACAAATCGTCTTCAACGCTTAGTGGGCTTCAATGAATGTAGACTCAAAGCGGGCTATTGCTTGGAATAATTCTAGACATGCGCCATCGTGGCGATTCTATTTGCACTGCGGAATTGAGGAGACCGGCAGCCCTGGCAAGATATGCATCGGCAAAAGTGCAAATCGACTATAGGCTGCGCTACGCACACACGCGCACACACGCAGCTTATAACAAGCTTCCCGTGGACCCCTGAGCGATGCGCAGCCTATAGTCATCTATTGTCCATTCATAGAGCTGGGCGCATGGGCCTATGGAACTATAGACGGCTGCTGGCCAGAGATGGACCTATACTTGTCTTCAGTGCCTGGTGTTATTCCGCTACTGTACACACTATCACTGCGAGTCTGCATGAGAGCCCGCTGGCAATCGAAAGCCTGCGCTAGAGCCTGCTTGGGAACCTGCTTGAGAGCCTGCTTGAGAGCTTGCTTGAGAGTCTGCTTGAGAGAGCCGGGCATTGGGAGGAGTAGAGTTTCCCTCCACTGGAAGCCTTTGGCCGATGGCAAACTCTGGGTGTGTCGAAGTTTTGGATAATAGAAGCCTCTAAGTCCGTGGACGCTTTGGCTAAAGGAAGGCTCTAAGTCTGGAAGCTTTGGCTAATGGAAGGCTCTAAGTCGGGAAGCTTTGGCTAATAGAAGGCTCTAAGTCTGGAGAAGCTTTGATGCTAATGTTGACGTAGTCAACCAACTTGTCTAAGTGCTTCTGGTACTATGATCACCATCACCGACACCATCACCATCACGGTCATCACCATCGCCATCATCTCCATCGCTATCATCACCATCGCCATCATCACCATCACCATCATCACGATCAGCCCCAGCCCAAATGCGCACACATATGCCCACAATCCGTGGGAAGCAAGCAGCAAATTCCGCTGGACAATCTGAGTTGGAGATCAGCTCTCCCCAGAATCCAATTGTCTACCATTCCTACAGAATCTAATGCTGCAATTGTCAACACCATGGTCGTGAGGAATCGTGAGATCTCGTCTCGGTGGGTGCACTAAAGATACGATTCAGACTATGATATAGACCGAGGTCATGATTTTGGCCGCCCGCCACCCGCTACCAGCCACCTGCCACATGCCATATGCACACGCCACCCACCAAGCAATGCACAACAAGTCTCGGGATCGAGCATGTAGAAGAATATTTGGGAGTAGTAGAGTTTTCCCCGCGAAGCTTTTGGCCGATGGAAAACTCTGAGTTTGTGGAAGCTTTTGCTAATAGAAGCTCTAAGTCTATGGAAGCTTGGGCTAATAGAAGGCTCTAAGTCTGTGGAAGCGTTGATGCTAACGTTGACATAGGCAACCTACTTCTCTAAGTGCTTCTGGTACTATGATCACCATCACCGACACAATCACCATTGCCATCATCACCATTGTCATCATCACCATCAGCCCTGGACCGAATATGCACACATACATCCACAATCGGTGGGAAGCGGGCAGCAGATTCCGCTGGAAAATCCGAGTCGGAGATCTGCTCTCCCTGAGATCCAATTGTCTACCTTTGCTGCAGAATCTAAGGCTGCAATTGTCAACACCATGGGCATGAGGCATCGTGAGATCTCGTCGCAGTGGCCACGCTAAAATACGGTTCAGACTATGATATCGACCGACGTCATGATTTCGGCCACCCCCCACCCGCCTCCCGGTGCCTGGCCCCTTCAACTCAGCAAGTCTCTGGATCAAGCACCCAGGAGCATACTTGGGAGCATATAGTCAAGTGAGAATGGGAGTGTCTTGCCTCTTGAGAGTGTACTTGAGAGCATGCTCGGGAGTGTGCTTGAGAGCGTCTTGAGAGCTTACTTGGGAGCGTACAGTTGAGCAGGCTAGGAGTGCGCCGTCGAGTGCAATTGGGGGCGTCCTTGAGAGCATGCCCAGGAGTGTGCTTTAGAGCGTCTTGAGAGCTTACTTGGGAGCGTAAGTCAAGCAGGTTGGGAGTGTGTAATCGAGTGGAATTGGGAGCGTCCTTGACAGCATGCCCGGGGGTGTGCTTGAGAGCGTCTTAAGTGCTAACTTGGGAGCGTATAGTCAAGCAGGCCGGGAGTGTGCCATCGAGTGCTATGGGGAGCGTACAGTCACTGATGGGCTGGGAGTGTGCCATCGAGTGCAATTGGGAGCGTCCTTGGGAGCTTACTGGAGAGTGTAATTTAAGGAGGCTGGGAGTGTGTCATCGAGTGCAATTGGGAGCGTCCTTGAGAGCATGCCCGGGAGTGCGCTTGAGAGCATCCTGAGAGCTTACTTGGGAGCGTATTGTCAAGCAGGCTGGGAGTGTCATCGAGTCCAATTGGGAGCGTCCTTGAGAGCATGCCCGGGAGTGTACTTGAGACCGTACTTGGAGGTGGACTTGGGAGCGTGTAATGAATGCATTTGGCAGTTTGGTTTCAAGTTTGTTGAATGCAGCATGATATATAGTATCAAGCGCACATAATCGGATGTGTATCATAGTAATCTAGTCTATGCGCAAGTCCATAGGACCTCATAGTGCCACGCGTCAAACATGTTATGGATCACTGTCCCAAAAACAGCTTATCTATGAGTTACACGTCGCGTAAGATCATTTTTCCCGGTGTGTATCGTTTGTCATCAAGTTCTTCCCCATCCATCAGAACATGGGACTAGCTCAATGGAGAAACACCTGGTGGCAAATGCTCACATCGCAAAGATAAACGAATTAACGGAGTTAGAGGTTACTGAATTTACTACTTCGAAGGTCGATGAAATAGCTTTGGCCATCCCGAAGAGGCAAAGAAGTCGAGGAATCACAATAGTAAGTTCGCAGAGGTAGATCAGATTTGACATCGAGATTGATCCATATTGCCCGAAATGACAGACAAAAAGTTCTAAACTGGCAGCTAAGAACTTTGAAACTTCTGAATTTCACCAAGACACGTGGAATCGCTACCTCATGTTAGGATTTCTTTCAGCTCATATTCCATGGAACTGTATATCAAATCTAGAGCTATGATGGTCATATAAGGCGTTATGCGATGACCCACTGTGCTGCCATCTGCTACAACCCTCAGCAACATTTGCCGGAGGGAATATGTACTGACCGTGGATGCAATGAGGAAGCAATTGCCTTCACGAAACAAAGTTAGTTTAGCTTTGGACAGATGGACATCGATGCACAAACTAGCCATAACGTCGGTCATTGCTTACTATATGGATTGAAATTGGGCAATGCATGAAGTTCAACTCGCTTTCGAAGGGATTGATCACCTGTTCCTTTCATGTTTCGACAGCTAATTATGGATGATAGGTCAAGGGCCAACATACTGGAGCAAGGCTAGCCCTACATGTCAAGGACATGCTTGATCGTTTTGAGCTTACCGACGGCAATTTGCTTGGAATTACGCGTGATAATGCCTCATCCAATTACTCCGTGACATGCGAGCTGCAATCAACACTTGAGGCCTCTGGAATCGAGTGGCATGCGTTGGGGAACCACATACCATGCATGGCACACGTCATACAGCTGTCTTTAGGTGCATTCATGAGCAGTCTCGGGGTAAAAGGCCGCACCAAGTCTTCGGAAGCCCATGAGCACGATCAGCAATTTGTAGAGAATGAAAGCGCAGACATTGGAAAGAGTCAAAGGATTCGAACAGTGGGCAACGCTAGAATCAATAAGGTCTGGGCAATGAATCCAGGATTAGCAAAGATAATTGAGAAAGTCCGTATTTCAAGATATTTTGAAAGTGTTGAAACTCACCATCATATAGCAGAAGATGCTTGCCGGATTGATTACGCAAACAGCTGGTCGTCCAAACGGGTTCATTGACCGTCACAATCCCAACATCCGTATCGCGGTACTTCCGATTATGGATGTAAAGCCAGGTTGGATCTGGACACTGGAGTTGCTCGAGCGCGCCTGCCAATCACCGGAATTCACACACGAGTGTGTTACAAACCCAAAATGCAGCAATTACTGGTCACTCTTCAAAAGACAAGATTCAATGGACCACTTTGAAGTATGTCATGGAAGTGTTGAGGCCATTCTGAAATTGAACCCTGTGGATGTCAAAGTGGCATTCAGCCACATTGCATCACGTTATCACAGTGTACGATGACATGTTCGATCACACGGATGGGTTGATGCGAGCTTTGGCTAAGAAAAAGACTCGATGGAAGGAAGACTTGCTCTTCGCCGTGAAGTTAGCTCGATAGAAGCTGTCCAAATATCACACTGAAGAGACTCCATTGATGGGCATGTGTCTCATTTCTGCACATATCCTCCATCCTTTCCGGAAGTTGCGATCGTTTAGAAAGTGGGACAAGGGAATGGATATCAATCCTGTGGATGAGCCATCCTATACTACGCAATACCAAGAGGCCATTGTGAAGTACGTGGAGAATGAATACTGTGCTACACATCAATGTGTGCTGGTCAATAAACACGAAAGCTTACCTAGGAGCAATCTCATCCCCTCTTCAACACCTTCAGGATGCTATCAATCATCCTTTGATCCATATGATTTGTCCAGCGATGATGAAGAATACTTAACGCCAAAGGATGTGGCTGAGATGATACTGGGACGTAGCGATTGCTCAACACGATTACTGACCACCGCCAGGCTCTATTTGAATTCACCACCTAAAGCACCAAAACACAGGCGGCAAATTAATCCAAAGCTCAATGATTACCACTCCGACCCAATGGAGATTAGCAGTACATTTTGGTTACCAGACATAACCGACTAGTGGCGTCAACAGGAGGAAATGCACTCAAATTACACCGATCACTCTAATGTGGCGTGCTACATATTCTCTATCATACCACATCGTGTCGCAGTGGAGGCCAGTTGTTCCCTAGGCCGAGATGTTATTGGCTGGAGGCAGTGACAATCCACAGGTGAGACTCGTTGCGAAAAAGTCGTTGTAATGCAGTTTGCTCGAGCCAATCACGGAATTTTGCCAGTTGGTGACCCAGACATGGATACAATGAACATAGAAAACGACTCGGAAATGAAGAAAGAGGTGGAGGAAAGGAAATTGCAGAGAATGGCCAAGGTTCATGACCTTTTGGAAATGTGGCTGGGCAGCCAAAACCTATGTGGTACCCAGAAGGAATGTCGCACTCAAAAGAAGCAGATGACCGCCGTGGGATACATTTCGGACACAGAAGAGATCGTCAAAGCATCCTGGTCAATCTTTCAATATGATGGGGCGGCTGCATTCAAATTGTCAGAAAGATCTCCTTTGCCACCACCTATGTCTGGAAAGGACCTACCTGGAGGACGAACTCAAATATTATATGTCCGCCAAATTCGACGAATCAACCGTCATCCAGTTGAAAGTGATGAGGACAGCGCACCTGAAAGCATTTTGGACACTGAAGATTGGCTTGAGCGGAACGGGGACGTAGATAATCCAAATGTCGGTGAAGACGATTGCACGGCAGAGGTTGAATCTGATATAGAGCAAGACAATTGCATCGTAGAACCAGAATGCCCAGTGCAGCGGTATGTGAGCGCCGCGCCAAATGTTGCCTGATTGATTCGGCCTACATGGAAGTCAAAGAGACAGGCTGAACAGGTGTTGATGATGGTCAGTGCAATTGAAACAAGGAGGAAGAAGGGAGTGAAGAAAAAGTAGGACAGAATGCGTTAATGTTTCACCAGCTTCTTTATGTATCTTGACCGAGAGTTTTAGTTAGTGATATATTATGGGGGCATGGTGAGCAGTAGCATGTCAATATCGGTTGACAAACAGATGCATAGTAGGCGCAATGATGCTTTTGGCAAGATACATGGATTTCAGTCGTGTGAGAGCGAACAGTGCAAGAATGTCACTGTGCTCGGCTTTGCCCCAAGGCCACGTCTCAATTTGTCAGAAGGACTACCAATGAGTTCAAATCATGATGAAAACTTTTATCAATGGCAGCACATGTTCAATGGACAATACATCACAATGAGTGTCAATGGAGCGTCAAAGATTTGTGGTTGTGAAAGCACGGTAATTAAACAGTAATTTGGTTGCTGTAATGCATAACCGACATGTTGGCAGCCTTTATAGGCAAAAGAGACAGCGACATGCACCCTGCAGCATCCTGAGAATGAGCGTCAACGGAGCATCAACGATTTTCAACTTCGCATCTTGGGTAATTTATGTTCCGATTGGTTGCAGGGATCCATTTATCAGATAATTGCAGCTTTTACTGGGAAAAACTCCAGTGACATGATCCCTGCCGCATCCTGAGAGTGAGCACCAATGGAGCGCCAACGATTTTTAGCTTGGCATCTGGGGTAATTTATGTTCCGATTGGTTGCAGACATCCAGTTATGAGATATTGGCAGCCTGTACGGGCAAAAACAACAGCGACATGCTCCCTGCCTCATCCTGAAAATGAGCATCAATGGAGCATCAACAGTTTTAGTTGTTGCATATTTGGTAATCAAGACATCGCGCTGATCTTAGCGTTCATAACAGAATTATTGACCACTCTGATAGCCAAAAATACAATATATGAAAGGTACAACCCCGATTCGAAATTATTGGACATTGGAAGCTGCAAAGTATGCAAAAACAGATTATTGGTTGTTGAAAATGTGATTTTGATAAGACACTATTAACAAACTCTAAAAAAAAGAACCTTATATGAATCTATGGATGGACCCGCTGGGCGACCCGCTGACAACCCGCCCCAGTCGGACGGGTTGGGACTTTACCATCGAACCATACCCGAGTTAAAGGTTTGGGTTCATTGACAACCTCGACCGCCAATTTGGCAACAGTTCGGTTGGGACCCGGACCCGGACTCGAAGTGACGGTCCAGAACTGTTGCCAACAATAGCTGCACCCGACATCTAGAGGTGATTTGGAATTTGGAACAACCACCAGTCGTGGATAACGATCAAGCAACCAGGCAACAAGTGAATTTCCAATCGATCCTGCAGTAATAGGTTGACAGCAAACCTTTCGCTCCCTCGAGATGGCAATCCGCTGTCCCAATGACTAGCACTGGGGGCCTACCAATACCGAGACTACTGGATCTGGAGGCTATTTATTCTTCATAGATCACCTGTGCACAGGTGAGGAAGATGCATGCACTCTGAACTTTGAGCTCATATGGTTCCAGCTTGGAACTAGTTGTTAATAATAATCTGCGGTGGTTGGACGGCAATCGACTGCTCATCCTCATGACGCTGCGGGGAGAAAAGTTTCGATTGTCCAGTCGTCAACCGAGTGGCATTGTCCTGGAGCGGGCATTAGCCACAAAATGTGGAGTTTGCAATCAGGATTGCTAGAGCTGCTGTAGAGTGCAATCAAGAAGGCTATACGTCAGAAGTGGTAACCCTCGTGGGGTAGATGAGGGAGCAAGGAGCAGCGGCAGTAGTTGCGCCAGAAGATGGTCCTCATGGGAACCTTGAATGACTGCTACTGGCTCGGTGAGGCACAAAGGGAGTGACTGGATGACGGGACTTGGTCCATTTGTGGGCGAACTGCTAATGACAATGCCTCCTGGATTTTTCCCTTCATCGCCTCCATCCTCTGTTGATTCTTTAGCTAATGCAGATGATAGAGCAGATGCAGTTGTACGGATTTGTTTGATCTGTATTTGAGACATACCAAAACCTGCAGCCGCGCCGGAGATACAATGGCCTCTCTAGATGACCTGATCACGAGATCGGATGTGAGAGACCTACTGCATGACTTTCAACACCTCAGCAGCCGTTGAACCTAACGATTACTACCGGTTATCAAGACAGCCCAGGTTACCGACACACTGGCTACCGACGTGAACAAGAAACTCGTCTATATCCCAATAGTCGGTGACCCTGACCTGATAGACACCGGCAGAGCGAAGGGTGCAATGGACTCGCAAACAGATTGGAACGTCGTCTCAGCGGCCCTTACATACGAAGGGAGGATATACTGCTAATATGGTTACTGAAGCAGCTTCGAAAGATGCAACAATGATCACTGATGGGCTGGGCCTGCGGAGTTTTTCATGTGGAATTGCGAGAGCTTGGGTGCTAGCGCACTTGGAAGTACGTTGAGTATGACTAGTGTTAGCAACGGGTCCAAATGCCCGGGTCGGTTCTGGTTCCGCTCCCACCCGACACTGGACCATGGCAACGGGTATTACCCCAAGAAAACCCGGCTCGTTGGAAATGGGCCGGTTTTGCCAACAACAACCCGGCATTTCAGTACCACAACTTTGCCTCCAATTAAGTGTTTGAGTTCTGATCGTAGTGTGACATGATCAGCACGTAGATTGTGCAGTCCGAGTTGGTCTTTCACTTCCCGATCTCAGATTTGCGATCCAACCGATATTCGTCGAGTTGATATTGAAAACCCGCTAATTCCGGTTATGATTTGCCCTTATTTCACAGCCACTCAACGAATATCAGTCTGATAGCAAATCTGAATACCGGAGGTGAAAGGGCTCGTAACACTGCACAATCCGCATCTTCATCACGTTATCATATGATCAGAACTTGATTACACAATTGCAGCCAAAGCTGGAGGAAACGTAAAGTTGTAATCACGGTCCGGTTCCAACCAGGCCAAAAACCTAGGATTCTATGTCTGGTCTGCCTAACCAACCCGCCAAGACAAACCGTGTTGGGTTTTTGGATGGAGCTGGAACCGAGCCGAACCGTTCATCCGGTTGAAACCCGGACCCTTTGCTTACACTAAGTATTACCGGTTAGCAGGATGCTTACAAGTTAGACATACTGATGCAATTGCCGTTGGCGATGGAGCAAGTGATGGTGATGATGAGCAGCGAGCGGAAGCTGTTACGAACAAGGTACGGAACGGCTACGATATGGCTACCGAATAGGGCCGAAAGGAGGTCCAAAACAAACACCGAGCGTACCGAATAGTCTACAGAATGGCATCACAGGAGACGGTCGGGATAGCTACAAAGAGAAGATCACCGAGTTCTGACGGCAACAGATACCACTGCCGAAGGACTTCACTTGCAGATCGAACCAGAGGATTACCGGGAGCCCTCCGGGACAAAGCCACTGATGTTGATGTTTATTAAATGACTACCGAGAAGCCAACGGATATTGTACTGAAGCTGCACACCGAGATGGCCAGAGAAAAGTCGACAAAGAACGCATCGCAGCCGAAGGAAGATAGTTTGCAGACTCTGATAAAGGCAAACCGAATTACATGTCGAACCACAGAGAATTTGATTACAATCCCAAATCAAGATTACACTGCTACCGAGCCACGATGGCAATCGAAAATCGATATGATGACTTCATCGACGTAGTACTGAGTTCGCAACAAGGGGAGATAGCCGTGTCAACACAAAAAGATTCTACCGACACGCTGAAAGCCTACAGATAGGAAGTCTACCGAGACACGCACCAAGATGTCAACCAGCAAAGTCAACCAGGTTGACCTAGATGCTACTGAAGCAGCCTATCGAGAGCGCAACCATGAAGTCGACCGAACGATCACCATAGTAGACTTGGAAAGATGATTATCGAATCAAGATGAACGTAGGAGTCAATGCCGAGTACCACTGATTACTGGCTGCAAAATATATTCTATAGATCATGCGTAAGCACTGCCCAGAGCTCAGACAGCGCTAGCTCGCTTGAACTTGGTAAGTATTACCATCATTAGAGAAGCTCACTCGGTAGATGTCGATGAAAGAGATGCTACACGGGATCCAATTTGTCTAGACAATCGACAGCTAGGACTGATGCTGGCAGCGGCAGCTCACATCGATGCCGTATCACGAGCGGAAGTTCTTCCACTCTGCTGAATTCCGACAGTGACCTATGCCGAGATACGAGCTACGATAGTAATGGTCGTTGGAGCATGGGTTAGGAAGTCGAGATATGGAGATGGGATCACTTTTGGATGTGTTTTTATTTCTCTGTTCTCTTCATCACTTCTTTGGGCCTCGGCCAGATACAAACGGTGTCGCCATGGGTCTTTACCACCTGCCACTGGAGGTGGAGTGTGCCCATGCGCCGGATCCGCTGAAAGGTTGCCACTGAGCTGTACCGATCGGTCGTGGGACTTACAGGTTCATAACATTGCGCACTGAGGAGGATTGTTTCATTCTTTGTTTCCCTTTACTTCTTTTCTCGTATACTGGCGTTGGCAGCTCAGGACGCCTGCGCCTAAAGAAAGTGATAATGTAACTGCACGGCAGCATGTGACGTGTCCAGGGCTGGGTAATGGCGATTATATATACTCGGCTCGCCACGAGGCTTGGATCGGTTGCTATAATCTTACCTCTTCATCTACACCTCTACATATAGAGTCACTTGAGTCCAAGTGTGCAACCATATCCCAATACCGCCCGGCACTGGCCTATGCGTCCTCACAGAGGTGCTGAACAGAGTAACCTGGCGGATACACCAGACATTCATCTTTAAACCACATCCCAGCGCTGAGAGCGGGTATTACAACGATCTCTTTGCAGCTGGCAACTTCAGGCATTGCAAAATGGTTTTAGCAGCATGGCTTGCAGATTGCGCAGAGTATAGCGACCTCCTTCATCTGGAGTGGCATGTCTGTTTTCGGTGCGAATGTCCAAAGAACGAACTTGGAGATTAAGTCCCTCCTGACGAGCAACACCCGTGGCGGGATGACAACCGATATAGAAGGTCCAGCGATGCCAACTCTGAGGCAGGCAATGCCGAACTCTCACCGGGCCATGTTCCCCGAGGATGCAACGTTTTTCGACATGTTATCCGTATCATGAGTGACCTTCCTAAGCCCAACTTCCTCCATACAATGGAGATCGGCATGCTTGGCCACCTCCAGATGTGGATTTTCCACTTCAAGAAGACGCACAAATGGCTGGAGAAGTACAATGCAATCTGATTTTCCGTGCCTGGTCATCATGACCTCACACCAAACAATTAGTCACAGGAGGAAGTTTCTCAATGGAATGGGAAGGAGAGGAAGGAAATGAGCCGGTACCTGCTTGGAGTTGTAACACAGTCTCTCTGAGGCGGAAGCCCTGCTCTGTGTCCCATATTCAATTGCACAATTGCATGCACATAGGCATTGTGAGAATTCTATATGTATGCTCGATATAAATCTCATGATGATTCAACATTGAGCTACTTGGAGGACACTATAACAGGCGGGGTCTGGCGCAAGTGATATGGATGTTGCAAAACTGAACTCGAAGTGCGTAACGAGGAACCAAAGTCAGGATATTTTTCAAGATCGTACTATTGCTTGCTATACAAGAGAACGAGTAAAGAGAGAAGAAAAGGAAATCCTCCAACACCAAAACACTCTCTTTATATACAATTCGTCTACCACCCTCGAACCATCTTCCATGCTTCGATGTACCATCCGAATCTTATCCCATGATCTTACACACCCTTCCATCATTTCTTATCGTAACAATCACGCCATATCGCCCGACGTCGCAACACCTCAGACCGCCTCTTTATCTTACTAAATTATACAGCCACCCTCTCGCCGCTTCCTCCGCGTCTTCCAATGTCTCCGCCTTTCCGTAACACAATTCCTTCGACACCACCAAAATCACCCTCCGTTTTTCCCTAAGTATTCTCATGCCTATCTGCGCCATGACAGTATCCCCCCCTTAGGCTCGAGGTCCTCCGAGAACATTTTCCAACGGTCCAGGCTTCACGGGGTAACGTTGATGAAATTCCTCCACAGCTTGTAACCCGTCAACAAACTTCGCTGGTTCCCAAGTGAGAGAATCATTGCCCGTCCATCGGATGAGGTACTGTAACTGATTTCGATATATTCGGCTATCTTCAACTCCGGCTACTTGATATTCTTCTTCGCCATCAACTTCAACGGGAGGGGGAGGGGGTATCACCTGCCCTCCTAACGGATCCTCAACCACCGGGTCTAAAAGGGAAACTGGTTGTACCCGATGAATCCGTATTGACGCAGGTAACTCTAACTCATAAGCATAAGGGGACACCTGCTTCCGTACTCGAAAGGGTCCCAGACGTTTCAAATCTAACTTCCGAGTTGGACGAGTAGTTCGTATATTACGTGCATCCAACCACACCTTAGATCCAACCTGAATATTCGGTCCAGGAATACGTCCTCTATTTGCACCTTCTTCCTGTACTGCTTGACTCCTTCTCATCTCCACTCTCAGATGTTCATGAATTTGTTGCATCACGGCCTGAACTCGATCTGCCTCCCAGCGTCGTTGATCTCGTTCCGGTGTTGGTTCCCCAGCGAATGACATCCGTGGGTCCGCGCCCTGAATTGCAAAGAAGGGGGTACACTTAGTTGACTCGGATACTCCATTATTAGCGGCGAACTCAGCAAGGGGTAGCCACTGCACCCAATCATCCTGTTGATGGTTAACGAATACGCGGAGATACTGTTCCATTCCTGCATTCATTCGTTCAGTCTGGCCATCTGTCTGTGGATGAAATGCTGTAGACATCCGTCGGTCTATTCCTAACCGGCTGCATATCTGTCCCCAGAAGGTCGAAGCAAACTGAGGTCCTCGGTCCGAAACAACAGACTTTGGCAAGCCATCAAGGCGTACAACTTCTCGGAGGAACAACCTAGCTAATCCTACCGCATCTATTGTTCTATGGCACGGGATAAAATGGCGCATCTTTGAAAGCCGATCCACCACTACCCAAACTGCATCAAACCCTTCGCACTCGGGTAACCCTACCACAAAATCCATTGAAATATCTTCCCATGGCTTCTCTGG
>Ga0307515_10004383_pt1 | contig 29258 bp, 22 predicted proteins | sample 17_EM_MG_FD_194513 | JGI IMG/M metagenome (GOLD analysis project Ga0307515, IMG submission 194513) | Populus trichocarpa ectomycorrhiza microbial communities from riparian zone in the Pacific Northwest, United States - 17_EM | ecosystem: Host-associated > Plants > Roots > Unclassified | place... | reverse complement strand
TCAGGCAACAGATATGGAGGTAAAAGAGAAACACAGTGGTAATGTAGCACAACACCAAGTACTCGAAGCAAAAGCCCTAAAAGAACTTTCTTCTAAACACCATATAATATCAAAAAAAAAAAAAAAAGGTGAGCAGTGCCTATGCCAAAACAGAATCATTAATTGCCATCCACTGTGATACTGCACTTAACCACTTGTGTTAACAATCCCTTTCGAAATTGATAAAGGAACTTGTCTACAAGGTCCCAGAATTTTTTTATAATTTTCTCCTTGTCCATACTCTATTGGAATTATTTAATAAAAGCATACAGTAACGTTTCTTTTTTCCATAATTTTTTTATCCTCTAGCTAGCCAAAGCATGGCAGAATCTCTCATATCTGCTTATAACAGAACAAAAAAGCGCCTTGAGCTTTTGTGTTTTGGCTATTGAGTGGGGGACAATAATAACGAGTCGAGCAGATTTCTGTCAATCAAGTCACCCTAATTTTTCCCATTTTACCAACTTAATTATCTACAACTGTACATCATCATCATCATCAATGAGACTGGACCAAACATAGTTGTTCACATAATGAAGAAGGAAGCATGTGCAAGTACATATCAAGAAGAGTGTACATACCAGCAGTTGTTTGATTTCAAGCAAGCAGCAGCAGAACCATCAATTACAAGTGATGAAAAAGCTGCAAATTTTACTCTTCGAACTTGGACTGATATAATAAAGGCAGCAAGGATATAGCACTGTGGGAACTTAAGAATCAGGAACAAGCATGTGCCCATCAGAGTACATGAACATGAGAAGCACATATGTGATGTTCCAGAAATGACTAAAAGGTTTCATGCATGTAATCCTGCTGGTTGAAGAGAGAGGAAGAGGTTGTGGTAATGTGGGTTTCTGTTAACTCAACTAGCAAGACAACACACGCTCACGACAACTAAAAGAAGAGAAAATGAGTCTCTTTCCTTCCTCTCTGTGTCTCACCTCACCAAGACTAGTGGAGGGTAGAGAGAGGGAGTGGTTGGTTGGGATTAGTCAACATGGTAATGTATCAAAAGCATATTATGATAGAACATTTAGAAAAAGAAAAAAAAGGAAGCAAGATGAGGTAGCAGGCAGCAGGCACCAATCACCTTCTCTCTCTCTCTCTCTCTCTCTCTCTCTCTCTCCCCCCTCTTCTTCTCTTTATTAATTAACATGCTAGAAATTGGTCCTCCATGATTGATTTCACAGAAAGCATGCAAATGCAAGAGGCTAATGCTTATAACTACCAAAAGAGTGCTTTTCTAATTACTTTTTCGAAACTTATCGATGGTTTTTCTATGTAGTTTGCTGCGTTTTCAACTGTATTTCAAGTTAAAAGGCATATATTTTTTTTTAATGTTTTTTTTTCTGACTTGAACCTTAGTTCTCACTGCGTAGATAAACGGAACCTTAATCCAAAGGGTTTGGTTTTGTTCATGGTTAAAGACTATTTTTCTTCATTGTAAAGCCTTAAACCTTAAATTAAAATCATTTTCATGAATTTCTTACTCCAATATAAATGGTTTCTTCCCCCTTTGTCAAAACAAAAATACTTACAAATATGCAATTTACATTTTCTCTTGTTTTTCATTGAATAAAAATATAAATTGAAGTCCTAAATTAATCAAGCGGGACCAAGCAAAGCAAGAAAGATCCACTGTGCTATACCTCATCATTCTTCTCTCCACTAGCTTAAGGATATTCTCTTCTTTCTTCTAGTCTTCACCTTGATTTGCATGTCGGCCACGTGTGTTGTCTTTGTGCCGTTGGTTTCCTCTAGTTCCTATACCAGTCTGTGGTGATGGGATTGGTCTGCTTCGCATTGTTGGTTGTTTTGAAGGCCGAACACCAGACAAGCCTTTCTCTTCAATGTGATGATATTATTTGCTGCTTCAAATTTCATGCGTGTAGGTTTCTTAATCTCACGTGTGTTTCTTTGTGTCAATCTCTCCTCTCCTCTTCTTTTTGTTGCTTTGATTTCAAAAAGATCGTGTTTTTCTGGGTCCATCTTGTTACCCCATTCACCACTCCATGTCCATACAAGGACAGAAAAGTTGAAGATGATGTGATGGGTTTACTGTTAATTAACCTGCTTTTTATGATTCTACATCTGCTTAATTAATAACAAAAGCACTGCTAATTAAGAAATATAAGACACTTTGGTCTCTAATTTGCTGACCAGAGCAGCCAAACTCAATGATGTCATGACAAGACACTGATGATTAACATTATATATGACCCTAATCTATTGCGTGGTCACCATCATCACAGTATCCTTCATTACTCTTGATTTAGTTTCTTTTTTTTCGAGAAAGTCTGACCAGCTAGCTTGCTAGACAGGCGGTCATTTCCCCGGTTTAAATTGTGTTTAGCTGGACGGAAAAGGTGTAAGAAATAATGTTTTTTCAAGCAAAATATGTAACTTTGAACGCGGTGTAGACAAACGGACACACTTACACTACAAGTAAATACATCTCTTTGGCCCTGCATCATCCACTCCTTGATGTGCTTGTTTATCATGTATAATGCTAATAATTATATGAAGCAGAGTGGTCATTATCCTTGAATTCTCTGTTTGCCAACAAGCGAATGAACCTTGATTGATCAGGTCACCTCATGCTTTATTAGGAGGGATGTATATTCAAGTTGCTATGATCTACCAAAGAGAAACGGAAATTAACTCCATTCTTCTAAGTAAGTTGGAATAAAAGGTTTTGTTGAAAAGACTAGTCTTTTTCTCATTGCTTCCTTCATGGTTACAGAAAAAAGAAGTGGTAATGAATCAAACTCCGACCAACTACAGAATCTATCAAGCTAGCCATTTCAACAACTTGGATCCTTTGATTTTTAGGTTACCATGTCGGCCGCAAAAAAGATGATGCTAAGTGGCCACTACTCACCATCAAGACTTTGTTTATCTACGTGGTATGGTAATGCTGCATTTTAATCTGTATGTAGCTTGAAAAAATATTATTTTTTTTATGTTTTTTCAAGCTAGAATAGATAAATATAGTCTAAGTAGTAATGATGATTCTCAAGCCAAATATTGTTTGAACGGAGTGGATAAACATACCCTGAATCCACAGGAAAAAAATGTCTTGATTCCAAGAAAAATTTATTCATGAACAGCAAATTAAAATGAATCAATCATGGATGTATCATCAATAAGAAAAGCCTTCAAGAAAATAAAAAAATTCTTAGAGGCCATGATAACTAGACTGTTGAAGAAGTTATGTGTCAACCTAGGTTTCAATGAAAGGTTAGGCATAGGTAAGAAACATAGGGTTTAAGAATGCCACTAGTCAATCTCTACTCTATATCGTATGGACCTACAATACTGTCCCATAGAAGAGTAGAGTTGCCTTTCTTCCCACATCTGGGCAGTCAATATTAGTTGATGCCACCGGGCATTGTCTTCTATAGTCTATGGTGGCAAGTAGGCCTCGCATTTCTTTCTTCATCAATGAAATTTGAATCCCATGTCATATCTATGCATCTATAAGCAGTATCCACGGGGCCTTCTCAGTGTATTGCCCTAAAAAACGAATGCTGGCTCTGGGCTATTGCTCCTTGCGTTAAGCAATAGCCCAAAAACTTTGGCATAATTGGATTGGCTCTCTGAAGAGAATTGCGGGGATCCTTTCCTTTCACAGTAAAAATAAAGCTGTCAATTACCCAATTTTTTGGAACAGCAATCTAAACTAGCTAGAAAATTTATCACTATATATGTGAAGATGATGCAAACCAATATGCTTGGAGTGGAAACTATGATGGCATTCAAAAAGTAAAGGACCCTTTAGTGTTGCACAATCATTTTTTCCCTTGAATGGATTCTCGAGCTAATTAAGATAATGATAACATGCACAGTAAAGTCAATAGAATGCTTTTCAACACACTAGCAATTACCCTTACGTCATTTTCATGCTCTAGACAAGGGCACCCTTTTGAACTTGATAACATCTAACTTCTACTTTTTAACTTCTTTCAGTTCAGTTTGTGATCACTACTATGAAATTTGGAGGAAAAGAAAACAATGAGCTTGAAATTTACTTGAGAGAATGAAGAGAATAGGAAAGAAAATTTTATTTTCTGAAACAATTCTTTAGTCTTCTGTCCTTGGGATGAATTTAGATAACCCAGGATTTTGTGTTCATCACAAGAGGAGCTATGATCTTATCTTACCTTGTGCCATTCAAAACAATTTCCAGGGCCGCCAAGGAGTTTGAGAACATGAGGAAATGACAGTAGTCGAGGAAGCCCATGCTGTTTCGGGAGATAAGAGATTGTTCTACTGTCAGTACCTTAAACAAATTAACAGGAGTTTCCTTGTCACCAGGATGCAAAGTACAAGCACAGCAAGTAGGACCTGAATCACCACAAGAGAGTTTGATAACCAGCTAAAAAATTTGCCACAGCTTAATTCTATTCCATTTTGTCTAGATTAACCCAAGCTTGAAGGCTAAAAGGTGCTAGTGAGTTACAAAATATAACCCCAGATGGGCAGTTGCCATTACAAAGAAACAATTGCTGATAAATTCCAAATTACAAGGGGAAGCAATGGCCTCTTATACCTGTTACCTCAGGACATCGTGTGGCACCAATGTCAAACACACTGCTGCTTTCCAGTGCACAAAACAAATGAATTAGAATAAGCAACATGCTCCCTCACTTCAACTAGTCACCAAATAAATCATCATCATCGTTGTCATCATAAGCGCTCGGGTTATTTTCAGGTTTTCCACTCAAAGAACCAATAGCATTCCCCTGGCCATCTTTTGTTGGAGAAGCTAGATTACCAACAGAACTATCAGAAGAATATGCCCAGGAAGAGCCCACTTTTCCAGCAAATGATTCTCCATAAAGATCATCATACATCCCACTTTTTGTAGTAGTTTTGACCTTATTCAAGACTTCTTGTAATCTACTAGTCACTCCTTTTTGGGAAGCATTATGTTCCTTTGCTGAGAATTGTTCCTTACCTTTGGGTATTACTGTAACCTGTACAAGAGACTCGTATTTTCCAACAAGGCTTCCTTCTTTTACACCTATTGGACCAGGCTCTGTTTCTACATCTGCACCATCTGAAAAACCAACAACTTGAACCAGCTCACCCCCAACTTGATCCCTGAAAGCAACCCTTGTCTTTTTTATTCTCTTAGCAGCTCTCCCCAACTGCTGGTCATCATGTCTTCTGCTTAATGAGCCACTTGATTCACTCGATTTAGTTGGTTGATCAGGCTTAGTTAGACCATAACGATTCAGAAAAGTATTATATGCTACAACAGCTTCTTCATCAGATGGATCAGGAGGGGGTGGTAGGTTAATTTCTGAGGGAGGTGGAGGACGAGGAAAAAGAGCTGCATCATTCTTTCTCAAGATATAAGTTCGTGTTGATGCAGCAAACCGCAAAGACTGCCCCGCTTCCAGTTCAACAGGGGTATCTTTAGTCAAACGTTCATTAGCCACAAAAGTACCATGTGCAGACCCCAAATCAATTACAAAAATGCTGCAGAGCACATGAATTTTGAAATTTGTGAACTTAAGAAAGCTATAATGAACGTTAATGCATTGCCAATCCAGATCATCTAGTTATAAACCTTCTCCACAATTGACTTTAACTTCATAATCTTGATCCTTGGATGAGAAAAATATTAACTGTGAAACATATCAATAGCAAAAACCAATCTAGCTTCCATTTCACAGTTAAAATCAGCAATTACTATTTGTTTCTACTTTGTCAGTGTTATTATCTTGTCCGTGTCATCTTGCACCTAGTAACTACATGACAATAACAGTGCTGGTCAACCAACATTAAATGAAAAAACTGTCAAATTCAGCATATCAAAGCTTAATTAAGGATGCTTAATACAGGGAACATCGTGGCCTTTAACTTCTATGATGACACCTATAAATATTGCAACAAGGTTACAAAGCAGAATTAGAGAGAACTAAAACTTGGAGGCCAAGTAAAACTGCATCAATAAAAACTAGAGCAAAGATCTAACCTTCCATTCTTGTGAGGAATGACAGCAGCATGTTGGCGTGAAACGGACTGATGATCAAGCACAAAATCACAAGTGTGGATTTGCCTCCCAAAGATATGCCTCCGCCTATCCAAACTAATGCGATCAAGAACCTCTCCGTCCTTCAAAACCTCAAGATAATAAACTCCAGGACGAGGCTCAATCGCCCAGTCTGGTGGCTGCCAAGTTGACTGCCCTCCTCCAACCTGCGTCACCGGCTGTGTATGCCCTAGCAATGGTCCGGCCTCCGGCGCAGCAGGTTTTTGAGCAACATAAGGTTGGTCTCGGAACTGGGATTGTGTCTTAGATTGTGAATACTGAACTGAGGGTTGCGAAACAGTTTTAACAGCAGGTTGGGTAGTGGTCTTGGGAGCAGAATTGACAGGGACTGAGAAGGGTTCAGTAGATTGAGCTTTTTTAAAACGCTCAAGACCTGCTCTACCATACATTCTAGGTTCCCCTTCGTTATTAAACACAGTTCCTCAATATGATTCCTGGACTAAACAGCACCATAATGTGGCATTATCATCGACAAACAAACCGACCAAGATATCCAAATTTGCATATTTTTCAAGTGAAGACAATCAACAAGCTCAAGCAGCACCACACCCTCGCATCCAAAACCCTAAATCCAAATTCTATATAGGAGAGTTTGTAGCAAATACTTATTTGCTACAAACAAAAGTAACTAAAACAGTGACATTGAAACTAAAAATCTACACTTGTCAATCAAAACACCCAGATTTCATTTAGAAAGTTACCATAAACATCAAAATCTGACTCAAAAACCAAAACTAAAAGATTTTGGATTCAAAAGAAGCAAACTTTACATGACCCTTTTGCAAGAAACAGCAGTAAGCAGTATTTAATTGGGAAAAAATAGAGAAAGAAAAGGATACAAATTGATCCCATGATCAGATACTAACTGAGAGAGCAAAAAAGAATTCGTCTTTTTTAAGCTTTTAATCTAATTTAATCTAAACAAGTAAGGAGTTGGACTTTGGGGAGTTTACCTGAAGCTGTTTTTAGTGGGATGTGACGGTGTTGGCTTTGGAGGGAGAAAGAGAGGGAGAGGAGAGCGACGCAGCAGCAGCAGCCAGCCCAGGCAGAAAAACAAAGCTGCTTCCTTCAAGGTTCAAGCCCTGCTTTTCCCTGTCTCTTTCTTTCTTTCTTTTTATTTTTTATTTTTTTAATGTTTTTTTTATTTTTTTTACATAAAATCTTGATTATATTTATTATTTTACAGAGATCTACCATGTTCTATTTTAATACCAAATAAATCCTTGCTGAGTCGTTCCTTTCTCTAAGAAAAGGGTTAATAGCTCAAATTTTAATTATATAATAAAATACTTTTTAATCTTTGAATATAATGAAATTCTTAATATATATTTGATGAGATTTTAGGTGAATCCACTGAAATTAATTATATAATTTGCACATAATTTAAAAAATTAAATACATATTCAAACATAAATTTATTATCATGGGTGCTGAATAGCTTTGGGATGAAAATGATAAAATTAATTGTTTATTGATGAAATTGATAATTGAGTAGAATGTCAATGACGATAATGAAGTCTTCCTATATTTTTATTCTTGTTTTATTTATTTATTTGTAATTTTAGTTAGAAAAAGAAAATCTCAAATCAGATCTTTTGTTAGCTAAAGATCTAAGAAATAATCTTTGATATAAAATAGATAATCAATGATGTAAAAACAATTTCAAGCTTAAATTTTTAATATATTTTTTTATGGGAATATTTGTTTTATATTAAATCAACACAAGAAATTATTAGATTAATTTAGATCACTATTAAAAGTTATAAACTAAGTTAATAAAATTTAATTTATCCATGTCATTTTATAATTAATACATTATTTATTATCTTATTTTATAAATATAATTGTTCTATAAATATATATATAAAAAATTACATTTCAAATGTCATAATTTCTCATCAGGCTGGAAATAACAGTGACTGCATGTCTGCATGGGAATCACTAATTTAGCGATTACAACCTTTTCCATGTGTTTTTTTTTTTTACTTATAATTTATAGCTTTTAAAAAACCACCTTCATAGCTAAAAGCCAAAGACATTCCATGTGAGGACTTTCATCACTCGCAAGCATCTGAACAAAGCTGAAGAAGACGAGCAGAAGATTAGCTTTGACCCTTGCCAAAGAGCAACAATCACAGCTATAGATTGCAAAATAATAATGAAAGACAGACAGCATTGCTCACAAATTCCTGACTGCACACAACATTTGAAGCTCAAAATCATTCTTGTTGCTTGTATGCTACTTTAGTACTTTATATCTTATTCCATCAACAACGTTTGTTTCATACACATATTGCACAATTTGTCAAGTCAATTAAAGTTCTGGATTCACTACATTTACAGGTAGCGAGGAATTAGAGATCATCTTAGAAAGTCTACAAGAGTGGAGAGATGAACCAATCTCCATTGCGTGAACTTTGTTCATACAAATAGGGTTCAAACAATAGCACAGAAGAACGAACAAAATGCTGCAGCAGCACCGATGTGAAGAAAAAGGAACACATGGCTGGACACAATCTCTAGACCGATGGCAATGCCCTGATGAATGGACATAGTGCGTTGGTTTGCTGCTGAAGGTATATATGCAAACAATCAGCCATCTCCAACTAAGCCCGTCGTATAAAATACACAGAAGTAGCCTGAAAACCATTCATTATCTATTCACAAACTCCTTCTCGACTAGACTAAATATCACCTTCAGGCGATCTTGCAGATTTGAGAGAATGTTCTTTGAAATCCTTTTTTGATGCCGGGTGCTTTTCAGCCATTGAATTCCAATGGATACACGCACATGACAGCCTTTCAGTCTTGAAGGAAAATCCTCAACTTGATATCTCAGGTGAAGCTTCAAAAAAAAATGAAAGAAAACAGTCAATTAAAACACACCACAAACAGAAAATAAAAGCCAAAAGTGAGGAGCAGAATTAATAGCATCAGAAACAAAGATAGCTGCAGAAGATACAGTCACAGTGTAAGTAATCAAGGTTCTGGCCATACATTAAAATAGTCACCCAGTGGAACTCCATGAAGAGTCATAACCTCTTCGACAAGCCAACCTTTCCTATCAGAGAGGGGGTATTTCTGCTGTGTACTTGTGACCTCTCCTCCAAAACGAGATATACGCTTATCAAATCTGTAGTATATTTGCCTCTCATGTACATCAGTCTTCACCGATTCCCATGGGGTGTAAGAATAGCTAAGACAACCAGCTTTCTCCATTACTTTACGATCCAATTCACCCCCACCAAACATCTCCATTACGAAATTGGTCTAAAACACAATATCCACCATCAGACAGATAATTTTGCACAAAGTGCAGACTAAGATAAACAAATCCAAAATGTACAGGAATGATCATGGCATGTACAAATATATGCACGAAAGCCCGTACAATAGGGAGAGAGTGAGCTTACAGGGACAGAAAATGAAGCAGCATAAACCTCAGACATGCTGACATCCTCAAGACCCAAGAAAGACCCACTCTCCTCCGTTTGAAGGATTTTGGTTTCTGAATCTTCTTCAACTATTTGCACCTTCTGTTCAAGACTCAATGATCTGGCCTTCCACAAAGCCATGATTGTCCTGCTTGGTGCAAAAAAAAAAGCACAAATTAAATTATATTTGTCATAGATGACCAGCTCTTATCCATTATTGTCACATTTATGATGATAAAATAGTTCTGTATCAGAAAGACCAAAGGTCTTATATATCATTTGTTACTAACCTATGTGCTACATTAAAAGATACAAAAGATTGGAAATGGAACTTCAGCCTCCCTTCATCATCAATATTCTTTGCTCCATGCCTGGCGTCCATACCCTTGCCTTGTCGGAGAGTTATAACAATAACTGGACTACCCATTGATGATAGAGTAGGAGTATAAATTTGAATGTCCTCTATGTCCTCCCAAAGAAAGAAAAATTTAGTCTTTTGCCGAAATAAATTTGCATAGAATCCAATTATTCTTGCTGACAGAAACAGCCGACCCTGAAAGATACAATCAGAAGTCATACTAAAAAACTTAACATTTAAACTTGTAGATAACAATTTTGAGATGACATAGTTACACGAACAGCACCTGTAATGGCATCTTTCGTTTCAAGTGACAGGTGAAGTCATTGATTAGGAATTCCTCTGGTGGAAGCCCAAAAACCTTTTGGAAGGCTGAATTTGTTTGAGGAGAACGCACATTTATCTTCAAAAAATCCCATTAACAATTTAAGTGGGTAAGAAAGCATAAGCAGAATACATACAAAATATACAGTACATTAACAAAGTAAAACACCAGTGCAGAATTGCCAGCCATTTACCTTCTTCCCCACCTCTTTCTCCATCTTACTTAAGTACTCTTTAACAACATTGCTACCTCTTGTATTGTTCAAGAAAATCCGTAAGTGCAGCTTAGATTGACATGCTTGTGCTAACTTTCCTTGAAGAGGAACCCACACATCAGCTAAATCTGATAAATTAGATTTTACAAAATTAATCTCTGTATGTCCCAAGGACATGGCTTCATCAAAAGGTCCATCAAAATCATAAACATCCACATCCAGCACAGAAGGAGGGTCATCCATGGCATCAAATTCGAATATCTCTGCAACGTCCAAGGCGTTTCATTACAATGATCAATTAAAAGATGGTTTGAATCATAATTATCATAGAATCTAAAAGCATTTCAATATGAGGATCGCATTATCCATACAATTTCTAAACAGTTCAAGAAAAAAAATGCATATCTATAAATGGAAAATTGATAGACAAACTGACCATTCCACAGAGGATCAGATTTCTGAAACTTGATAGAGCTTGTTTTAGTTTTCCCATTGCAGGTGAATACCACGTATGGGTCACAGAAGCCGCTTGAATCAACAGTAGGCAAATGACTTCCCTCGATCAAGGCAACTGTAAGCAGCCAGCCATCTCCTTGTGCTTTGACTCCATGATCAGTGCCTATAATTGGATACAGAAGAAAAAGTCAAGCATCAGCAACACTAACAATATAAAGTTCAATTAACTAATTGGTGCTCAAAACAAACAATAGTTAAACAATATACAGATACCTCAGGCATTCAGCCAAAGACAGAAAATAGAATTGCATAGTTATTAGTAGTTTATTAAGACATGCAGAAACAAGTTTGAATATTACCCTTTTGAGCTCTAGCCTGCATGAAGCGTGAAAGTAACCCTAACACCCTTTCACACTGAAGAGCCAGGACACTACATACAAGGACTTCACCAATTGAATCTGGCAAGTCAAGCCCGAGAAACTCGAGCCCTTGAATTGCACTTGGTGCAGCTAGCCAGATGTGCACAAACACATACAGTCCCATAAAAAACGCAGAAACTACAGTAAAGTTAGCAAAATACTGTACAGCCAGCTTCCTGTCTGATTGGGGTTCTGCCTTCAATGAAGCCAGAACCTGTTCCTTGCTAGATCCCATGTCCTTCAAATCAACTGGCTTAACAGTTTGAGATAAAAACGTTGAAAATTGCTCAAAGCTGTCCTTTAGACCTGCACGGGCTCCATTTTCTATCATGCTTTTAAACATGGTACTCTGTAAAAAATTCATGCGCCAGGATATAACCAAATGTGAAGTTTCCTCTCCTGATGGCAACTCAGGACCAGGTGTAATGCAGTAAAGCAATTCGACTTTAAAGGTGCTCCCATACATAACATCCGGAGTGCTCACACAATTCAAAATAGCAAATGTCTTCCCATCTACTTTCACATAAATCTGGTCCTCACTAGCTTTCACAGCACCAACTAACTTGGATGGTGCCCTAACATAAGTAATTACTCTTTTCAAGCTCCCACTACCATTCTCAAATTTCCAAGGACCAAATTGCTGTTCTGAATTTCCCAGGAAGTCTGACAATGATCTGGCAAAACTCGAATCAGGTGAAAACAAAAGAGAGTTTAAATCTGGGGTTGCAATCAAGTACGATTGATCTACAAGGACTCCTCCTGGTAGGTTCTTTGGAACTTCACTTCCTACATCTCTAGATTTCATCTCTTTCATAAGTTCTTCAAAGTTGTCAGAAGAGGACTGATCCTCAGCCTTCTCATCACAAACCTCAGATCCATCGGTTTCTGATTGCTCTGAAATTTCAGTGCTTCTACTTGTAGTGGCTGAAATCGCATCTGAATTTTTGTTAAATATTTGAGCAATTCTGCCAGCTAAATTTTTCTGTGCAAAAAACTTGTCTTCTTTAGAGGAAGCAGTTTCTTCTGATCTAGCTGAAGAAGAGTTGGTCATCCCATTAAATGACCTAGATGGAGATTGCATTATGTCCACATTCTTCCTCGAACCATTGCAGTTCAAGTCAGGAAAAGATTGAGAAACACATATACTTAAAAGAATTTCACCTGTTGGAGAAACAAAAGATGAAGCATGGAAATTCCAATCAGTAATGTCATCCATCAACTGTGCCAGGACAACAATTTAGAGAAAGCAATGCACAATGTAAACTCTAAAGTGTATCACAAAGCCAGATCTTATACAAGGTTATAAAAAAAAATCAGAATCAAGCACGCACACAACTCAATCAAAACTCTAACATCAAACAGGATTCAGTCTTAGCAAAGGACAGCAGATTAAGATGGAAACCACCAACATCCAACCTAAGCATTAATACTAAAAGAGGACTACTTTCACAAATCATACACTTTAAAAAAGGCAACCACATAATTGCTGGAAAAAGAAGAAGAAGCAAGACTTTAGTTTTACTAGAAAATCAAAACATACCACATTCCTTGATCTTAGACTTCTTGTTTTTGGGTTGCAGTGAGTACCAAGCAGTGCCAAGAGACTTATCTTCCGCATCAAAAACTCGCGATACAGGAACCTTAATCAGCCCAACAAAATCGTCATTAAAGAACTTGTCTTCATCTAATACACACACTACAAGATCCTCATTCAAGTCCTCCACTTTAAAACTGAACTCCTCTTCCCAACTTGGGTTCAAGTTCTTCTTCACCACTTTGGTCTTACACTTCTGCTTCCCTAACCGCAACTTGGCATATGGATCACTTAGCCCATTTGGATCCGTTGGTGGCAAATTCCTTGCCTCTATCACACGAACAAAAAGCCTCAATCCTCCCATAGTATACAACCAAAAGGCTTAAGCTTTACTCAAAACTGGATCAAACCCAGTAATACTTTGCACCAAAAATACAATATCACCACCAAGAACAAGTCTTTCTTGGAGCTTCTTATTTGAAAGAACCAACAAACAAGTTCCACAGCAAACTTCAGACAGCAACAACAGACAAAACCCAAAATCTTTTTAACGTGAAATCCTTAAAAAGCTGTTACATGAAGCGAAATTGATAAACTTCAAAAAGGTTCTTCTTGGATTGTTTTCCAAAGTAACATGGCAAACTGTATCAAGACTGAAAGTTTTCTTAAAGAAAAAGAAATTCAAGAAATCTTGTGATAACTATGATCTGATAAGGAAACAAAGAGAAATCAATGTGATTGGCAGGATAATTAAAATGAACAAAAATAAAACCAGAAATCAAGGAGATTAAAAGGTTAATTAAAATGAACAAAAATAAAAACAGAAACAAACAATGGCAAAAAAAAAAAACGGAGAGATAAATGATTTGAAATAAGCAAAAGATTATTTATGTTGGCAAGAAAGATAAACCCCTGAAGGAAAATTAAAGAAAGAAGAAGATCGTTAAAGGGAAATGTTTTTTTAAAAAAAAAAAGAAAAAGAAGAAGAAGAAAGACGATGACTTTCTTTGTCTGCCTTTAAAGACTTAACTACTTATTATTAAATTATTGTAAGATTGCGCGTATGATATTTGACTTTTAACTTCAAGGACTGGCCTTTATCATAAGGTGGATCACATTGACTCACCATTTCTTTTATCATATAGTTTATAATATTATATATATATATATATATATATAATAAAGTTGGATCATAAAAATAATTATCTGACTAATTTTATTTATTTATTTATTGAAACAATCAAGGATTTTGTAAAAGATCGAGGGGTTGTCTTTCTTTAATTAATCAATAGACATTGCTAGTAATAATGTTTAGATCTTCCTTTCTTTTCTTTTCTTTTCTTTTTAGTTTTAACAGTTAGAGTATTAATTGTAATGTTTTTCTCATATTTAAACTTGAGATAACAATGAGAATGTAGAATTGCATATGTATATAATCAAAAGTATTTTTAAATTGAGTTAAATTTTATTCTTAAAACGATTTTAATGATGCATTTAGTTTATTTTTAAAAAAATTGATATGATAGTAGCTCCTGTTTTTGTCAAATCACAAAGAAAAATTATGTGGTTTGTCAAATAATTTCTATAAATCTTGATATGTAGAAGTTAAGATAATCTGATTTTTATTTATTGAGACTTGTTTTTTTCATTTATTTTTATGTATAAATGAATCTCGCAGCAGTTTTAACCAAACACATATTTTTTAAAACCTCAATTAAAAATGTTTTTTTAATATTTTTTAAGACAGTAACCACAAAAACTATCACAATACCAAACACATTTAGGTAGTATTTGGGATTGTGGTGCAATGTGTTTTTCAAAGTGTTTTTGTTTGAAAATATATTAAAATAATATTTTTTTTATTTTTGATATCAGCACATTAAAATGATAAAAAATATTAAAAATATTAATTTTAAGTTCTTTAAAAAAAATTGAAAAAGTTTGTTCCAATCACATTTCTAAACAATGTCTTAATATCTATCTAATATTGTAATATTTTAATTTTTAAAATTAACACATCAAAATTATTAAAAAATACTAATATATTTATTAAAAGTACCTAAAAACAAAAAGCTACTAATAGTATCTTAGTCTTGGCATCTTAATCATAAAGCAAGGATTCTTTAGAATTGAGGTCACTTTTTATTGAATAATATTCAAGATTTATTATGCAATTGACGGGGGAATTTTAAGAGAATAAAGTCATGTTAGGAAATAATATTTGGTTGGTCATTGATGACCTAATTTGGAAGGAAGAGTGTGTGTGTGTGTGTCTATATATATATATATATATATAATTAAAAGCTCATAGACTTTTTCAAACAGAATAATAATAATAAAAGAACTGCGAGTAAATGGGTGCATGTATTCTACTTCCGGTTGGTGTCTTCTCCCATTGAAGAAAATAAAATAAAATAAAAATGGCAGCCACATTTGATTAGACCACTAAGTTATAAACATAAAGTTGAGTCATTTTTTTTTTTTGATAGAATAACATAATATAATTTTTTTTAAAAATAACACAGTTTAAAAAGTTATAAAATAACATAATATTTACAATTCGTGATTATAAATCCATGACTTTTTTAAATTACAAAATTATTGAATAAAAGATTTAATGAAGAGAAAGTAGAGAGAGAAAAAGAAAAAGATCCCGGAGATATACTGAAATACCAATAACAACACCACTAGTATCGTTAGAAATATCTCGACAAAAGAATCCAATGATACCAAGAAATATCACTAACAGTAACTAGAGTGGGCAAGTGAGTCTCGACATCTTTAGACGGCTCGTATGATCTATTTTATTTATAATTTGTAGTTTATTTTATTGAATTTATCTTGTCAAGATTTTTTTAACGATGTTATTGGTATTGTAATATCCAGAATTTTTTATTTATTACCACTGTGTTATTTTATTTAAATTATTTTTTACTATGTTAGAACTCCAAAAAAGTCAAAGAAAGTTAGCCTATCATTCGGGTCAAAGCACTCAGCCAATGATAAGGGTTAAGCACCGTCAATTCATGCCCCAAGCAATGCCAGAGAAAAAGAGAAATGGTATAGCCCTTCTCCACATTCAACCTTATATGCTATCTAATAATACTATTGATGTTGATTACTTGAATAATTCTATTATTAATATAATTAATGGGATTTTATTTTATCATACATTTTATTTTTATTGGTTTTGAAATTATGGTGCAAAACACTTTTAAAAATAACTTTTCACTTGAAAATATATTAAAAATATTTTTTTTATTTTTAATATTAGCAAATTAAAGCCATCATAAAACACTATAAAAATATTAATTTAATATTTTTTCAAGTCAAAATCATTTTTAAAAAACACTTAAAATAAAAGCATAAATTGTACCAAACACCCCATAACCCTCAAACCTGGATTTCATTGTTAATGATGTGTTAATTTTGAAGGAATAAAAGCTAGATAATAATAAAAAAATATTATCTAACTTCACCATCAAGATTCCAAGAACTGAAAAATGTATCATCTTCTTGATCTCTTGCTAACAACAATAACGTTGATGATGGAAGCGGGAGAGATAGATTAGATGTTGATTATTTTAATCTTCTTAATCTCTCTCTAGTTGTTTCTCTTAATTAACAAGGAATTAAGCATATTATGAATTCGAGTATGGATGGCAATTGCGATCTTGATTGTCACAGGAAAGCTAGTATTCTTTCAAGACTTTGAACATGCATGGACCATATATGTTAATCATCATGATTATCAGGATAAATTAAAGAAGACACAGTCAAGTTGTTGTGATAGTGAAACAAGTAGACTATATATTAGATAAGTTGTTCCTTGAAGGTTTTTGCAATCCTATGCCTCTCGCAATCTTTCTTGAAAAACAATAATGAAAAAGGAAGTCCATACTGATGATAATGACTCACAAGGAAGCTGGCCATGATGATGAAGAGGATGATTTTTTGAAGACTCGTGCTAGAGTAGAATTAAGAGTTGCTGAAGATTTCTTGGCGTGTCTACAAGCCAGAAGAGTGATTCATAGGACCAAGTTGAGGAACACACCACATGTTAGTTTTTGAAAAGCTGGTATCAGTGTTTACAGCAGTTGATCTTATTTTTGTTTGAGACTCATTGTCTTTTTTGTTCCCTTGTCTGGACGTCGCTTATTGAATGTTGAGCTTCAAGTTCTAAGGGATGGGATCCAGATGGCTTGGCAGACGGGATTCTGAAAAGGCACTTTCTTTCTTCAGTGTTGGGCCCTTGAAGTGCAGAGGATGCGTGCTAGATCTTTGCAGGTCAAGTTAAAGCATATCCTTCGTCAAGGTAATTGAACCCTCTTGTTTAGTTATGTGCTCTTAATTGAGTCAACCCTTTCAAATATGTTGACTAACTAAAAAAGGCTATAAATTGTGGACTTTTCTTAATTAAGATTGCTGCATATATGTTGACTAACTAAACACTTTCAAATACTCGGTTAGGACAAGATGCTGACTGCATTGCAAAAACAAATGGAGCCAAATTCCCTGCAAAATTAGATATGTCAAACAGCTTCATTCTTGTTAATGATGGCCATTGTTTATTCAATGATAGGTAAGCACCAACAATACCAAGATGGTTTGAGGGATGGGATACAAGAAGAACAATCATCCTCAATTAGGAAACTACAAATACAATTTTGGGAAAAAAAACATAAAAAGCCTTGCATTGTTAGGCATCATCCAGTCTTCTGCTGATGGTTCTCTATTTCTGCCTCTGGTAAATTTTAGCCAAGAAGGACTTCAACACTGCTTTGCTAGGATGATCTTCAATAGAAGTTATCAGCTTCTCATAGGTTTTGCTCTCGTAATCCGCAAATACACCCTACACAGTCAAAATATGAGATTATTATCTATAAGAGAAAGGAAAACTCAAGGACAGAATACCACAATGTCTGTATATCCGAACAAGTTTGCCGAACAACTCATAAAAGGAAAGCTTCATCTTTACACATCCATGCACAGCAAAACACTTGTACAGTAGTATATGCTATCGTTTGGAAAATTTTAAGCACTTTCTACTTGAGATCAAGTTCAAACCTGAAGGTTCAGATCATTATAGAGGGCCTTCCCTTGTGCTTCATTTGCTGGGTCAGGTTTCCCATAGTTTTCCTGGAAGGACATAACATAATCAATAGACAAACCTTACCTCACTTCCAAAGTTTTCAACAGAAAATAGCAAAGTGAATAGAGCAATACTCTTCTCCTACATGTAACAGTTTCTTTTGCTCTTCATTGCATATCTCCATACCCTTCACAACCAACCAAGAGCACTTAAAATCTTCAATATCTGTTCGTATCTGATAGCAGAAAACAATATCAATAAGAGCTGCAGTCAATTAGATAAACAGATTACCTTCTTCTTCTTCTTCTTCTTCTTCTCTTCATTTCCTCCCTGGATTTGTTAATTACAACATCTCTTATCCATAATATGAGCTCACCTTACCAATTATCTCTGGATCACCAAAGCAATCCAAGCAATCATCCTGCACAAGAAACATAAAAAGGTGATGATGTGCATGAAGTACTCTATCTGAGAAAAGAAAGATACGTTGCAGCCAAAATTAAAAGAAAAAAAGAAAGAACGGAATTTACCTGTACTTGGAAGTAGGTTCCCATCTCAACAAGAATGTTCTTTACATCAACATGGTTGTCTAGATTCTCACCCGCCATGAGCAATGCACACGCAACCTGAGTAAATTCAATGGTCGAACGCCAGATAATAAATCTGATTGATACATCTCCAATGTGGAAAATATGAATTGACCTATATAAATTGGCTTGCCATTTAGGGGGTGGAGATGGTCAGGGAGAACCGCAATAAAAGAATTCGTATGCAGAAATCACAGAGAGTCCTCGGTTCAGCTTCCCTGGAAAACATATTGTAATTGTTGATTTAACGATTCGATTGCTACCTCCAGGCTGGTAAATAATCACAAACATTTAAAATAAACTTGTTTGTGAGGGATGATTTTCCAATTCAACTCCTACCTCCAGGCACAATATAGTCCACCATCTGCAGCAGAAAAATGAATATAAAAATTAGGAAAAAGAAAAGGTTAACCTGCATAAATTGTAAGGTCAAACGTACGAGTACTTAAGCAAACTCCCGAGACAAAATCTCCACCCCAAGTTCACAAACAAGCAAAGCTAAGTTGGCCTCGATACAATCTATAACAGTATAAAACCATCATCCAAAAGTGCTTTTGGGCTGCTTTGAGGATCATTAGGCCTGCTAATCATGTCCAAGATTTTCCCAGTGCAGTACTTGGGGCATTATAGATACAGAACAAAGGAACCATGCAGTGGTGGAAAGAATTCAAGATCATGAATATGCAAGGCAAAGTTTATTACACAGATTCTCCACAAAATCAATAACTTTCTCTCAAAACGTCACCTCTAACCAATGAGATTCTCATATTTCCTGCTCAACTTACAACCTCATTCCATTTAGTGCATCAAAATCATTCTGGGTTCCGCTTCACATATACCAAACAAACCAACAAGCCATGATCAAAACAGCATTTTCAGGCTCAAGATTCACAATTGAATTCTAATTTCCAATCAAATCAAGAAAAAACAAATGCACCCCAGAACGGAAAAACACAAAGATTGAGGCTTTCAACAAGAGATAAAAAAAAGGAATCACTACCCTCTCGACCCATTCACGAGAATCAGGACTCCATTCAAAAGCAGGATCCTGAAGAAGCTCTTTCTTGAGGACAGAGTAGACATTCAAGAAGGTTGACTTAAGATCTGCCATGGCTAATTACTCTCTGTCACAGATGTTAGAGGAGAGACTGACAAGACACAGATTGTGGTGAGGATTATAATCTTAGAGTAAATGTCCCCTCCTTCCTTACATTGAGGAAGAAAAATGGTGTAGTTCACTACATTCTTGTTCTTGTTGGCTTCCATGATGATCTGTGTTTTTTTTTTACAAAAAAATAGGAGGAGAAATGAGAGAACAACTGTTTGAATTCCATCTCAGGTTTCTTAATTGGTCCATGTTTCAATCTAGTTACACCACTTGAGATTCTTAAGGATTATTCAACAATTAATTGTTGAATAATTAGTCTGCTAATGCACCCACATACAAACTTAATTTGTTTTATTTATTTTCTTTGCATGAAAAAGATGAAGAAGCACGGGCTCTCTATGGTCCCTGAAACTCTTCTCAGATCACAGATGCTTCAAACCCTATTCTGCATTTGTATTCCCATCAAATCCTAGCTCCAGATCATCATAAAAACCATGCAAAATTTATTCCAATTTAGTGGTCAAATCTCAAATGGCATGAAGTGTCGGGCACTGAAATCCATTGAACAAAATGTGATGACATTAGCAATATAACAAGTGCGAGAGCAAGTAAACGTACCTTTCATTAACATATTAAAATATTTTTTTATTGTTTTTTAAAATTAGTTTTGAAATAGGATATTAAAACTAATTAAAAAATTTCAAAAACAATTTTTAAATGCAAGAATAAACATGAGTTGCAGACGCAGTTACCTTGATCTTCGTCCAAGTTGCTTATTCAATGACTTCGAAGCATCTCCCCTGGTAAGAATGAGCCGTCAGATTGGAATATGGCATTTTATGCTATCTGACAATTGAAGTGGTAGCAGCTGTCGTTGATAGCAAACACTTTGTTTTTTTTTTTTCAAACCATAGCTGTAAAAGCTACTGTAATGTCAAGCAGTACTCTCTATTTGTATCTACCTTTTCTCTCAAGTCTCAGTCTGCTTTGACTAACTAAACATTATTATTTTTTGTTTTTGTTCTTAAAACGTATTATTAGATTATCAAAACATTATATTTTGTTACACATAGTAGGAGGTATATTTTTAAAATAGTTTGAAAATAAGACTTAATTTTTATTGACACGCAAATTACTTTAAAAATACTTTTTTGTTGGGAAAGATCATTTTTATTATTCATAAACATAATATTATAACTATTATTCTATTGCCATCCTAAAGGTAGACCTAGAGTATATTGGATTTTCATCTGGGCTAACTCCATGTGGATTCGGCTTTACATTTTGGGTCAGCAAGATGTCTACAAGGCTTGGGCTAATAGGCTTGTGGTTGGACCCACTCGAATGCTTCACTTCCATCGTCCAACCACTTGCTGCCAATTGTCAAAGTCCCACAACTCCCACCAAAAAAATTGGACACACGGAAGTGGCTTCCAAGCATCACATTCCAAAGCTGCAACATCTACTCTTCCTCTTCTGTCTGCTGCTGCTCCTGCTGCAAACTTCATAGAATGAACACTGCAAAAAGAGCTGCTCAGCTTCTCTCAACTCAGAACATCAGGTCCCTCTTTGACTCTGTTGAAGCCTTTCTCTTTGACTGTGATGGTAAACAAAGTCCTTTTTTCTCTTCAATTTAAAAAATGTTTTATTTTCATTTTTTTTAGCAAGAAATGGTGATTATGATAGCAGATTTTGTCTTGATTTTGAATCTGTGAGATTAATAATGTATGTAGGTGTTATTTGGAAAGGTGATAAACTCATTGATGGGGTCTCTCAAACATTGGACTGGCTTCGTTCTAAGGGAAAGAAACTTGTTTTTGTGACCAACAATTCATTAAAATCAAGAATCCAATATGCCAAGAAGTTCCATTCACTTGGAATCTCTGTTGCTGAGGTCTGTTTCTATGGCATTTTGTTGATAACAGTTGTGTTTAAATCTCTTTCTTGCTGTGTATTTTGAATTTTGGAATGATTGTAGGATGAGATATTCTCCTCCTCTTTCGCGGCGGCGATGTACTTAAAAGTCAATAACTTTCCTCAGGAAAAGAAGGTTTGATGCTACTTTTAGACACCCTTTTGATCACGCTTTCAGTTCTTGATTTATGCCTGCACAAATTCTTCGCTGGCTCATAGGATTGACTTTAAATTGTGTTAATACTGGTAATGTTTCGGTGTTGGTGCTATCACAATTTTTACACGACCCAGTCAATGGGTTTGCATCTTTCTTTGAAACTGTGTTTGATTGGATGATAACAAATTGCTGTACAGACGATTTCTTGTGTTTAATTAGCACAGTTAGCTTTGTGTATGCATTTACTCATCTGTTCTTTTTACAGGTTTATGTGATAGGCGGGGAAGGTATATTGGAAGAGCTACAGCTCGCGGGATATACAGGTCTTGGTGGCCCTGTAAGTCCTCCAAATATTCGCAATTGATTTCAATACATCTTTCCATTCTTGGGCTGTCATCTAGCATAACACTAATGTTTGAAATTGAACAAAAAGTTCATCTTACACACAACTCAGTGGTCTTTTAAACACTGTTTCATCATTGAAGTTGCTTCTCTCTATTGTCTCTTAACAGTGGGCTGCATACATGCTCTCAGCCTTTTATCATTTCTATTAGAATTTGCTTTGTATAATTTGTAACCATCTTTCTCCTTCCCTTCCTCACTTTCTCTCTGAGTTTTCTTATCAGCAGAGTGAACAAGCTATATTCTTGTGTGGTTAGCTACTTATCTTATGCTGGAGAATAGTAGCATAACAAAAGAGTTCACATAACCCAACCTTCCTCACCAAAAGAACAATGAGGAACTATTAGGTCCCTTGAAAATAATGACATAATTTTTCCACCATCTATAAAAATTTTGAAGGTACCTTTTCCTTGTTGGAAGGAGGCTTACCTTTTTTTCCTCATAGATGGTTCACTTACCACACTTTTATCTTCAACATTGTTCTATCCCTTGCCATTGCAGATGTTCATCCTCTTATCTAACATAGAAGTGTTAGCCATCTTGTCTTTGCTGTTACTTCCATATAGCTTACATTTAGTCTTGAAGGGAGCGACCCTTTTAACTTTGTTTTTTCTTTAACCAGAACCACAATTTACCATTTGCTCTTGTTTTAAACAATATTCTGCCACTGATTTATTTCAGGAAGATGGTGAAAAACGAGTAGAGCTGAAACCAAATTCCCTCTTTGAACATGATAAGAGTGTAAAGTAACATCTTGCCTGCAATTTCTTTATTTAGTTCGTTTTGCCTGTATGAGTTTTGTAATGGTGCAACTCCTGTCTCAGGTTGGAGCGGTTGTGGTTGGAATAGACCCACGCATCAACTATTACAAGCTTCAGTACGAGATTCTAAATACTACAACCCCTCATCTACCATGTTAAATTAACTGCCTTGTGATTCTCTGTCATGTTCTTTACAAATTTAATTAGAACAAGATGCCCTTACAACAATTTGAAATTGATGTCTGAAGGCAACAACAGAGCATGAATTCACTTGTCAACTTCTCTCATATTCAAGGATAAAAATACTTCCTGCAAATTGATCATTAGCTAAGCTGCCAAGGTCGGTATAGGTCTTAGGTATTTCCTTTGTTAAAAAATGAAATGACAATTCAATACAAAATCTTTGTCACATTTACGTTGTTCTGGAATTGATTCTACAAGAAACCTCTTAGTTGAGAAATAGCAAAATACCAATAAGTAAGAGTTTTATTAAACTACATCCTTATTGTTTCAAGATAAATATTGAATTGGTAGGTATGGAACCTTATGCATACGTGAGAATCCTGGTTGCCTTTTTATTGCTACGAATCGTGATGCGGTGGGACATATGACTGATTTACAGGAGTGGCCTGGTAAGCAATTAGAGCTTATATTGTAAGATCATGTGCCTTGCAGTTTCGCCTCTTTAATTTTGGTTCTGCGTTTCAGGTGCGGGCAGTATGGTTGCTGCCATGTGCGGTTCAACAGAAAGAGAGCCTATTGTAGTTGGAAAACCATCAACATTTATGATGGACTTCTTATTACAAAAGTAAGTTTATGGGATACTTCTGCACATTATTCTTCTTCACCCTTTAGCTTCTGTAGATTGGCAATCACACCGATGCATCACCTATTTGGGGGTCTGGATGCCTCAAAAGATGGGAGACACAACTCACTAGGGTTATAACCCCATATAGAATCATAGGTCTAAACTAACTCCTTGATGTTCTGGAAATACTATATGTCAGCAACATAACGATGGATCCCCATTTCATGCTATGACATCATTACAGACTAAGTAACAATTTATACTCTCCTATTTCCAGAAATATTTTGTAAATGATATGCATAGTGCGTCTTCTGTTTTGTAGGTTTCACATCAATACCTCCAAAATGTGTATGGTGGGTGATAGATTAGATACTGATATATTATTTGGACAAAATGCTGGCTGCAAAACTCTCCTAGTTCTTTCAGGTAGACTGATTTCTCTTGTTTCTGCAGTTCCTCGTTTCCGAAATAGAATGTTAACTCAAAACATGCTACTGCTGAAACTTGCAGGCGTAACAACTCAAACCACTCTTCGAGATCCATCAAACAGTGTCCAGCCAGATTATTATACAAGCCAGGTGTCTGACTTGCTTCACTTGCTGGGACCATAACCTCATTATTCGCCTGCCGGTCATTCGTACCAGCATGTTAACAGTGCTGGTAGTCAATTCCTATTTTGACTCTATTAAATCTCAGAGTTACTGAACGTTTTTACTGGCGTTTTCTCACCTTTGATGCCACTTTCTCAGCATTTGAGAAAAATAATAATGCTATCACCGTGTTGTTTCTGGCTTGCAAAGCTATGTAGCAGAAACACTTATAAATGCTTATTCATAGAACACTTTAAGTTCTTAATTACAATCTTTGCATCTTACACCAGTTTCCCAGTGGTAATCTTAAAGATATGCTGCTGTGAGTTAATATGCTGAACTGAAGGTGGAGTTGGATGTAGAATCACAGATTGATTGAGGAATGGGCTGCCGAATTCTGAAATTCGTCTGAAATTTTTGCATTTACGCCCTCCAAAATAAAGGGAAATTTTGTTTATACTACGATTTCAATGCAAAAGACTTTATCCAAAAAAGACATAATGGCAAGGCTTCAGTAACCCCAAAGCTACTCATGTTGCTTGCATTTTATCCATCAACACTTAATCTCAGGTAAATATGGAAGATTACTTTCACATGCTAGGAACTTATTATAGATAGCTTCATCATGTGGCTGGAAATTCATAGTCCCAAGTACAGGGAAAAAAGAGCTCCATACATGTGCTCTTTAGAACAAGGTAAAGGAGGACATATTCAAGGATGGGAAGAAAAAAATTGAGGTCTCTCATGAAGGATGAACCTTTTTAGAGGAAAGTCCCTTCCAAGCTGTTTTCATGGAAGCAGTGGCAGAATTAAGTGCAGCCTCCATATACTTCTTAGAAGCAAAAGTAGCAGCTTTCTCCAAAAGGTTTCCCATTTTCCTAGCACTCTCAGCAGTTCTTTCTAAACTTTCCAGTTCACTCATCGCCATGCGTTCCATTTCCACTTCAAACCTCCTAAATTCATCCATGGCACTTTCCATGTCTGAATCAAGATAATCCTCAGCTTGTTGCACAGCTACTTCAGCTTCTTTGACTTCCATTTCTTGTTCGAGTTCCATTGCTACCCATGACTTGTACGCCTCTATCTCAAAGAGTTTCATTAGGTCATCAGTGGAGGAGGGATCGTAGTTTTTGTCTTGGCAAGCTTGGTTGGAGAGCAAGGTGAATTGGTAGAGAAGAGCTTCCATTTTTTGTCACTGTAAAGGCTGAAAATAGGGAAAATGATGCAGATCTTCCTAGCTAACGTTCAGTGTAGAAGGTAAACCACCAAAAAGGTTGGCCTAGTGGGTGGAGAATCACGGACTTCTTTCTCTGAACGACAAATTTACATTTCTTAAATTCAAGCAATCAATCCTGACCGCCCATCAAGTTCCTTTGCTGTCATGACCAAAATTCTTAACTTCTAAAGTAAAATGATATTTTCCTCTGTGCATGGGGTAGGGCTACAATTATGGATGACTTTTCTTATCCCATGTAGTTAATGTAGTGGGCAATGGGGTCCCTGTGCACTTGACTTTGTCAAAGAATCATCATTTTGGTGTTTTCCTGTAAAATGAAAATATTTACACTGTTTGGCAACACTGCACAAACAATTTTATCCATGATTTTACAAATCTTATCGACATCAAAGAACCTAACAAGTATCACTACAAATTTCTTGAGGAACCTAACAAGTTACTAACATAGCCAATAATTATTTTCTTTCGTGACAAAGGATCGATGGATGAAGAACATTCCTTCCCTGCAGCCATCTCTTCATACACAATGTGACAAAGGAACACAGTGTGTATCTCACCTGCCATTACCTGATCCATAGTGACCATTAAAGAAGCTGGTGAAAACAGAGGATAAAAACTGACAGTTTCAGTAAAACAAAACAGAGGAGCTAGTGAAACAATGGGAAAACTGCAGCATAGATTGACAACACAAAGACAGAAAATAGACCAGATCGTAGCGTATGAATCAAGAGAGGGAAGAAAAGGCTCTCTCTGCTACTTCTTGTGAAAAGAGAAAGAAAAAAAAACATCAACCCACCTGAAAACCTATATGGATAATAATAATGCTAATGGTTTCTTGTAATTTTCTCCTTTAACTCCAATATTTTTTTTAATAAAAAAGAGAAAACTTCAAACCAGAAATTTTATTTTTTGATCAATTCAACCTGCAAGTTGATACCGTACAACATTATCCACAAGATTATATTTGGAAACCAAGGCCCTAGCTAGTCCCTCTCAATGTCGTTGGTCCACCATAACGGATTAATTTTCTTGTGGCCATGGAAGATTAATTAATATGTGGTCAAATCTTGTGGTTTCTCGGAATTCATTGTTAAAGCCATTCAAACACTAAGAAATGTGTCAATTCAAAGGTCATAATAGGATGACTATTGTAAAGAGAGAACACGGCTGAATGAGGTTAGCTTCATACGCTGTCTTGATTATATATAGGGTTCTGGAATTCTCAAGCACAAAGGAGAAAAATAAATTCTCAAGATTTCACTATATAATTTGTAAGCTTTTTCCTTTTTTGTCGTGTGTAAAAGGCAAAGATGAAGTTCAATAAAGAGACCAAGATGCTTGCCATTGTGACAATCATTGCGCTACTGATAACATCAGCATCAGCTAAAAGGGGCGGAGGTGGTAGCATTGGTGGTGGAAGTAGAGGTGGCAGCTCAGCAGGAGGTGGCACCCGAGCAAGAGGAGGTAGCCCTGGATTACAAAGCGGAGGGGTCCTCTCTGGAGGGAGGGGTACAACTATCCCTGTTGGAGCTGGTGGTGTTGTGCCAATAGTAAGGGGTGGTACCCATGCCGGAGGACGTTCTGGTTCTGCCTCTCTTGCAAGGGATGCTGCCCCCATGTTTTTGAATGCTCTTGTAACTCTTTGGATCTTCTTCTGATTTCTTAGTTGGATATATATACAAGTCTTAAAATAGGTATCTGTTTCTCAAAAGTTTGTGTTTTGTAAATACATCCCTTCTTCATTCATTGTTGATGCTGCCTCCATGGTTTTTCTCTAAAACTTTGAATTGATAAAGGGAAAAATCGGAACTTAAGAAAGAAACAGAGAATAATGTTGTAATAAAATAAATCCAAGCCCTCAAGAATCAAGGAACTAAATTATAAGTTATCAAACACAAACGATGGAGTTATAATGAAGAGTTCAAGACTCAAGGATGAAAGGATACTCTACTCATTTCTTGTCTTCTCATGATGAAAAACACAAGTATATCGCAGTTGAGGAATTATTAATGGCAGAGAGTATGCAAGAAGACCCACAGCTGGTCCCTTCAGCAAGTCCCGAATCTCCTTCAGAAGAATACAAGCATATGTTAGGTGGACAAGGAGCTAGAGACAGATGAATCACCAAGCCTTCGAGTCTCCAAATCTTCCCTTGTAACAGATGAAAGATGGGCTTCATTTCCAGTAGTGATTAAAAATAAATAAATAAATATAGAAGATCTCGATAATTTGTCATGACGCAGTCACGCAGCAGTAGACGTCTAATTGGACTAAGGTCAGAAGAAATTGTCGTCCTAGCTAGCTCCAATCTTTTAGAAAAATAATAATAATAATAAAGAATTTCCTACAAAAAATTTGCCATTCCCTTCCTCAACCATGTCCAAGAAACATCCAAGACGAGTGTCATCCAAAAGTAGCAAATATGTTATCAACACGGTCTCTACTTTCCTGGAAGTAACATCATCACATCACGCGTCTCCTTAATCAATAAATCCCTCCTCTGTCTCCCTTTTCTTACACTCGTCCCTGGAAGAGTTTATAGGCAGTTCAAGAAAAGAAAAGGAAAATATTTTAATCAAGTTCTTGTGTTAGTACCATTAAACAAGAAATCGAGGGGGGTGATTGTTGTTGTAGAAAAGATATTAAGATATGTATATGAAGGTGGTTTCAGCAAGCAAAGGGAGCAAGATACTTCTTCTTCTAGTGGTGATCATTGGTTTGATGGTAACATCAGCTGTTGCCAAAGGCGGTAGAGGTTTTGGAGGCGGTGGTACCTTGGGAGGCAGCAGAGCTGCTGGTACCGGTGGAGTTATTGGTGGGGCTAGAGCCACTACTGGTGGCAAAACCTCAGCTTCTGTGACATGGGGTCCCACTTCCACTTTTTGGCTACTTCTCATGAATTTCATATTCTTAATGGTTTAATTCAATCTGTGAAACACACCTCTCTCTAGTCTCAATTCTCACATGGTCTGGCAAAAGGCCTCTCTTTAGTTTATTCTTTATTTCTTTGTCGCAGAGCATTAATTTATTATTAACAAAAACTCAAAGAGAATAAATTGTTAGAGCCGTTTATTAATGGGTTTATTAATAGGTAGTTGTTATTTTGTTTAAGTATTTTTTATTTATAAATGTACTGAAATAATTTTTTTATTTTTTAAATTTTATTTTTAGATATTAGCATAATAAAATAATATGAAAATAAAAAAAATTAATTTTTTCGTCTCAACATAAGAAATCTTGGATCAAGAAATACATAATTAAGAAATAAATTGATTCCAAAACACATAACAACAACAAGTGTAATTAATATATATGTGCTCGACGTCGTCAAACCCTAATTAATCTTGTCGTCTCAACATCAAAACGCATGCATGATTAAATCATTAGATCTCTAGTAAAAATAAAAAACAACAACAATCGATCAAGATCGCTTGCGAGTGATCCATTCTCGCATGCACGGAGAAACTGCAAGCCAACCCTTCTACTTCAGGCCGGCGGCAGGCCTCCAAAGGATAATCTCACCCTCAACCTCGTCAACTCCATCATCATGGTGGACAACAGCAGCACCATCATCCTTCATTAGAGGTTTCTCCAGTATTGTTAACTCAAGCTCCTCACATAATTCAGCCACCAACTCATCGAAATAACTCCAATCTATCTCGAATGGTTCGTAGACATCATAAAAATAATCATGGTAATTGAACACATTAGTATTGTTCACTACTGTCTCGCATGCTTCTTCATTGCCATGATCAGTGC